>FWPV01000134.1_pt1 | contig 268146 bp, 253 predicted proteins | sample 2228371 | NCBI WGS metagenome assembly FWPV01 (sample SAMEA103939776, study PRJEB20133) | metagenome
ATCTGGATCACGTGGGCGATGGTCTTCTCGTTGTTGTAGCAAGGGATCCCGACCAGGATGTCGGCCGAGTCGATCTCCTCGATCCGCTTGGCGGTGTAGCCCCGAAGGGCGGTGTCGTAGTGCATGGCATCCTTCCTTTCCGGCGGGGGGGGTTCGGCGGCCCCGGGCGCCGCGGTCCCCCCGGAAGCGGGTCAGTCGTTGTCCCGGGGGTTGCGGTAGCGCTTGGGGCACGCCCGGCAGACGGGGTCGGGGTCTCCCGCCGCGAGCTGCTCCCGGAAGCGCCGGAAGCCCTCCTTCTCCCAGATTGCGACCGGGTCCTCCGCGCGCAGATCGCCGAAAACGAGCCGCCGCCCCTCGAGGGTCTCGGCCGGGATGTTGCGGTAGACGCAGGGCGAGACCGTCCCGTCGGCGGCGACGAAGACGGTCCGGTCGATCCGCTCGCGGCAGGAGGCGCCCCGGATCTCGCGGGCGGCCAGCGCGTAGTCGAAGGCGAGACCGCGGGCGGCCGCCGCGGCCGCCGCCCGCGCGAGGACCTCCTCGGCGCGGGCGATCTTCTCCTCTTCGCCCGGCAGGATCGCCTCCGCGGCCAGGCTCGGGTCGGGGAGGAAGTCGAGGGTCGACACCACCGCCGCGTGGACGCCGAGCCGCTCCATGAGCGCGGGCAAGCCGGCCACGGCGTCGAGCGCGGAGTAAAGGAGAAGGTAGGCGAAATGGATCTCCAGGTGCACGGCCCCCCGCCTTTTCCGCTCCGCCTGCAGGGTTTCGACCGCCTGCAGCACCCGGTCCAGGCCGACCCCGCGGCGCGCCGCCTCGTGGGTCGCGGGGTCGCTGCCGGCGAGCGAGAAGGCCACGATGTCGATGCCGCTTTCGACGATGCGGCGGGCGGTCTCCCCGTCCAGGCGCAGCCCGCAGGTCGTGGTCGACACCTGGCAGCCCGCCCGGCGGGCGAGCGCGGCGAAGGTGAAAAAGTCCGGGTGGAGAAACGGCTCCCCCCAGCCCTGGAGATGCACGCGCTGGCTCCGGCGCAGGAGCGGCCAGAGGCGGCCGAAGGTTTCGCGGTCGAGGTCGCGGTCGCGCCAGGAACCCCGGAGCACCGTCCGGGGACAGTAGACGCAGCGGCCGGGGCAACGCGAGCTCACCTCGACCTGAACGCAGGCGAGCGGCCGCCGCAGCCCGAAAATCGCCTCCCGCACCGTCTCCCCCAGGCCGGGAGTCGGAAAGCGGCGGAGAAAGGCCTCGTCGACTACCCATTCCATGAGCGCCTCCGCAACCGCGCGAGGATCCCGCCTCTCCGGCCGGCCCGCGGGCGGCCGGGCGACCAGCTCGTCTCGACGCAGGGCAGAAAGGCCGCGGCCCCCCACTTGCGCTTGAAGAAGGCGATGCCGCCGTTCACCCCCAGCCCGAGGTTCACCCGGAGGTGCCCGCGGCGTTCGGCCTCGGCGACGAGCGCGGCCAGCACGAAATCGGCACTCCCCGGCGGGGCGAGGTCCGGGTCCCGGAAACAGAACAGAAAACAGGCCGTCGTGAGCGGCGAAAATTCGCCCACGGCGAAGGCGGCGAGCCTGCCGTCGGCCAGGCGTGCCGAAAAGAGCCGGGACCCGGGGCAGGCCTCGAGGACCCGGGCGATGCGCGCGAAGATGAGGCGCGTCCCCTCCGCGAGCTCGCGCTCCCGCAGGTAACGCGCGACCAGCTCGGCGTGCTCCCGGCCGAAGGGGCCGTCGGCGTCCAGGACGAGCGCGCGGCCCGCCCGGCGCAGCAGGCTGCGCAGCTTCGCATCCCGCGGCGGGGCGGGGAGCGGAAGGGCGAAGTAGGCGTCCTCGCGGCTTTCCGCGGCCGGCGGGGCCTGGTGCGGCCGCGCCGGGCCCACCACGGTGATCCGGCCGAGTCCCGGCGAGGAAAGCGCCTCCTCCACGGCCCGGCCCATGCGGGCCTCGTCGCGCGGGTCCTCGAGCGGGTAGCCGACCAGCACGATCCGCTCCCCGCGGCGGTAGCCCACGCAGGAGCCGAAAAGCGACGGCGCCGCCTCGGAGACGGCCCGCACGTAGGCGATCACCTGCTCGGGGACGACCGCCGCGGCCGTGACCCGCTCGAGCCGGTCGGGGCCGATCATCGCACCCTCCGCACGCGGAAGCCGGCCTCGGCCAGCATGCCGCGGAGCCCGATCAGGTGGGCGGAACCCACGAACACCGCGGCCCTGCCGCGTTCGAGGTAAGGCCGCATCCGCTCGAGGAAGCGGGCGTCGCGGCGGTGGATCACGAGCTCGGTGCGCGTCGGAAACTCGATGCTCGTCCCGAAGAGGCCCTCCACCTCGCCCTTGAGGTAGTGGCGCTCGTAGCGGCGCATCATGCGCCCCCAGCGGCGGCAGCCGCGCAGGAAGCCGACGATGCGCGCCAGCGGAATGTCCTCCAGGGTCGCGATCTGCTCCTCGATCCGTTCCAGGGCGACGACGGCCTTGCCCATCTCCCGGGCGATCCGCCAGGCCTCGAGGTCGACCGACTCCTTCCATCCTTTGCGGGCGACATAGGCGGTCCACAAGGAAAAAAAGGCGTACCACGGCCGGGTCCCGGCGAGCAGCCCGCGCACGTCGGGCGGGTCGGGGTGCTCGAGGCCGAAGAAGCGCGCCCATCGCCCGCGGGGGCCGCAGACCACGCGCTCGAGCCGCGCGGTCTCCCGCTCGTCGAGGAGCGCCGCCAGACGGGGTCCGCCCGGCTCGGGTGCGCGGCCGAAACGGGCCACGCGCTCGAGGCTGGCCGGGTCGAGCGGGCCCTCGAAGAGGACCGTATCCACGCCCTCGAAGAGCCGGCGGAAGGAGCGCTCGAAGCGGAAGCCGAAGAAATGGGCCGTCCCGCCGATGAAGGAGCGCCGGCCGCCGCGCTCGACTTCCCAGAGCATCGCAAAGCGCCGCTGGCGCGGGAGGCTCGCGAGGAACTGCTGCCGGGAAACGGGCTCCCGCGGCAGCCGGACGAGGCCGAGGGCGAGATCGCCGAGCTCCCCGCGCCAGCGCCCCCCCTCGCGCCAGGCGGCCATCTCGTAGGCCGGCCCGGGCCTCGCCCCCCACTTCGTCTTGAAGCGGAGGATCCCCTCGTTCACCCCCAGCCCGAGGTGCAGGAACTCCTTGCCCTCGCGCCGCGCCCGGCGGATCATCTCCCGGAACAGGAGATCGGTGGCGTGCGGGGTATACGGATCGCGCGCGTGGGCCCCGAGGAGGTAGCTCGTGAACCGTCGCGGGGCACGGTCGATGAGCAGGCACGCGGCGATCCGGCCCTCGGCGTCGCGGGCGCTGAGAAGCGATACCCCCGGGACCCGACCCAGGACGGCGGGCGTGCGGGCGTAGAGCTCGCGCACCCGCGGCGGAAGATCGACGCGGCCGAGAAACTCGGCCCACAGGCGGCGGTGGCCGGGTCCGAAGGTCTGCGACTCCTCGACCGCGAGACGGGCCGCCGCGCGATCGGCGAGCCGCTCGAGGCGCGGCGGAAGCGGCGCGTCGGCGGCGAGGACGTAATAGCGGTCGGCTTCCACGCGGCGCTCGGCCAGCCGGGGGGGCAGCCGCGGGGCGATCGCCCAGCAGTCGCGGGCGCGGGTCCGGGCCAGGGCCTCGGCGAGCGCCTCCTCGAAGCCGCCCTCTCCCTCGGCCCCGTCGAGAGGGTAGCCCACGGCGATCAGCCAGTCCTCGGCCGCGAAAAAGAGAAACCCCCCGATCGCGAGCGGCTCGCCCCCGGAGACGGCGGCCATGAAGGAAACCGAGTGCTCGGGGACGGCGGCCCGGTCGAGGATGGCGTCGACCTCGGCGGGGGACAACGGCGGGGATCCTTCCTCACGCGCGGTGTCGGGAAACGATTGACATTCCGGCCTCACTTTAGTGTAGAACACCTTGGAGCCTGCAACAACCCCGCCCCAGGAAGGCGCGTTCATGGGCTCTTGCGCGTCCCAACGCGATGTCGCCGGGGAACGCCCCCGGAGCCGCGGCCCCGGCTGCGACGGTGGGCCGCCCGGCGCGCGCTTCCTGCCGGCGGCCGTCCCGTCCCATCCGCGTGGCACCGCGGCGGCGCCGCGGTGGCGCCGCGCCGCGCATCGGTCTTCGTCGAAGAGAAACCGCCCCGAGCGGTTCTTGCGGAAACCCGTCACACGAGGAGGGGGTTCATGAAGCGACGCGTCGACTGGAGACCTTACGTCGCCGGCGCGCTGGTCGGGGTGCTGGCGACCGTTTCCGTCGTGGTCACGACCCGCGTTCTCGGGAAAACCCAATTCCTGGGGGCCTCGACCACCTTCGTGCGGGCCGCGGGGTTCGTGGAACAGGCGGCCGCCCCCGACCACGTGCGGCAGAACCCGTACTTCGCCAAGGAAAAGGTCAAGATCGACTGGCAGTTCATGCTGGTCGCCGGGATCTTCGTCGGCGCGCTCGCCGCCTCGATCCTCGACGGGAGCTTCCGTCTCGAGGCGGTGCCCCCCGTCTGGCGCGAGCGCTACGGGGACCGTGTCGCGCTTCGCGCCGCGGGCGCTTTTCTGGGCGGGATCGTCGCCATGTTCGGCGCGCGCATGGCCGACGGCTGCCCCAGCGGCCACGGCCTGAGCGGGCTGATGCAGCTCTCCATCAGCGGGTTCATCGCGCTCGGCTGCTTTTTCGGGGCCGGGGTGCTCATGGCCGCCTGGGTCTACGGCGGGAAAGGAGGCCGCCAATGAGCGAGCAATGGCTGGGCCTGATCACGGGGATCGCCTTCGGCGTCCTGCTCCAGCAGGGCCGGGTGCTGCGCTTCGAAAAACAGGTCGGAGCCATGCTGCTCGAGGACATGACCATCCTCAAGTTCATGATGTCCGCGATCCTCGTCGGGATGGTCGGCATCCACGCCGCGGTGGCGCTCGACCTCGCCGCCCTCAGCCCCAAGGCCACCCAACTCGGCGCGAACGTGATCGGCGGCATCCTCTTCGGCCTGGGCTGGGCCGTGATGGGCTATTGCCCGGGGACCTCGGTCGGCGCCGTGGCCGAGGGCCGCTGGCACGCCCTCTTCGCCATCCTGGGGATGATGACCGGGGCGGCCCTCTACGCGGAGGCCTACCCGCGGCTGAAACCGACGCTTCTCGCCTGGGGGGATCTCGGCAAGATCACCTTGCCGGGGGTGCTCGGCCTCTCGCCGTGGGTCGTGATTCCCGTCGTGGCCGCCGTGTTCCTGCTGTGCTTCGTATTTTTCGAGACCAAGGGGCTCTGACCGATGACACCGAACCTGCGGGAAGCCGTCGGCCGGCGCAAAACCGAGCTCGACACCCCCTGCCTCCTCATCGATCTCGACCGTCTGGACGAAAACCTCCAGAAAATGCAGGGCCGGGTGAAGGCGGCGGGCAAGGCGCTGCGGCCCCACGCCAAGACGCACAAATGCTCGACACTCGCCAAGATGCAGATCGCCAACGGCGCGATCGGGGCCTGCGCGGCCAAGGTCGCCGAGGCCGAGGCCCTCGTCGAGGCCGGGATCTCGGGGGTCCTGCTCACCGGGCCCGTGGCCGGCCGCATCAAGACCGAGCGGCTGGTCGCGCTTCTCGAGCGGGCGCCCTTTCTGATCGCCGCGGTCGACGACCCGGCGGGGATCGAGCTCCTGGAAGCGCGCCTCGCGGCGGCCGGCCGCCGCCTCGATGTGCTGCTCGACCTCGACGTCGGCCAGCACCGCACGGGCGTTCCCCCCGCCCGCGCCGCGGCGCTCGCGGAAACGATCCTGGCCAGCCCCCACCTGAGGCTGCGCGGCGTGCAGGCCTACGCCGGCCACCTGCAGCACATCCCCCGTTACGCGGACCGCAAGCTCGCCTCGCGCGAGGCCCTGCGGCAGGCGGCGGCCGTGTTCCGCGAGCTCCGGGAGCGCGCCCCCTCCTGCGACATCTTCAGCGGCGCCGGCACCGGCACGGCCCGCATCGATCTCGCGGTCCCCGAGCTGACCGAGCTCCAGGCCGGCTCCTACGCCCTCATGGACGCCGAGTACCTCGCCATCGAATCCGCCGACGGCTCGGAAGAAGCCGACTACACCCCGGCGCTCACCCTGCTCACCACGGTGGTGAGCGGCCCCCACGGCCGGCAGGTGACCGTGGACGCCGGGCTCAAGGCGATCTACCGCGACGGCGGAAAACCGCGGGTGGTCCACCCCGACTTCCGCCGCCTGCAGTACGAGTGGTTCGGGGACGAATACGGCCGCCTCGTCGCCCCGGACCGCGCCTGCCTGCTGCCCGCCCCGGGGACGGTGCTCGAGCTCATCGTCTCGCACTGCGACCCGACGGTGAACCTCCACGACCGGTTCTACGTCACGCGGGCCGAGCGGGTGATCGACGTCTGGCCGATCGACCTGCGCGGCCGCTGCCAGTGACCGGGAGCAAGGCCCTTGCGCTGGCGGACGCTCTTCGGCGACCGGAAACCCGTGATCGCCTGCATCCACCTGCTTCCCCTTCCCGGATCGCCGCGCTACGCGGGGAGGATCGGCCCCGTCTACGACGCCGCCCTGGAAGAGGCCGAGCTGTTCCGCCGGGCGGGGGTGGAGGGATTGCTCGTCGAGAACTTCCGCGACATCCCCTTCGTTCCGGACCGGGTCCCCCCCGAGACCGTGGCCGCGATGGCGGCGGTGACGCGCGAGGTGGTCCGCGCCGCGGGTTTGCCGGTCGGGGTGAACGTCCTGCGCAACGACGCCCTGGCCGCCCTCGCCGTCGCCACGGCGGCCGGCGCGCACTTCATCCGCGTGAACGTGCACCTGGGCGCCGCCGTCTGCGACTCGGGGATTCTCGAGGGAAAAGGCCACGAAACGCTGCGACGGCGTGCCGCCCTGAACTCCCCGGTGCTCCTCTTCGCCGACCTGCGCGTCAAGCACGCCGCCCCCCTTGCTTCGCGCGGCCTCGCCGAGGAAGCGCGCGATCTCGCCGAGCGCGGGCGGGTCGACGCGCTGATCGTCACCGGCGAGCGCACCGGCGCCGCCGCCGACCCGGCGGAGCTGGAGGAAGCCCGAAACAGCACCCGGCTTCCGGTCCTCGTCGGCAGCGGCCTCACGCCGGAAAACCTCGCGCGCTTTTACGCGCACGCGCGGGGGTTCATCGTGGGCAGCTTCTTCAAAAAGGCCGGCAAGGCCGAGCACCGGGTGGAGGAGGATCGCGTGCGGGCTTTCCTGAGGCGGCGGGCGGAGCTCGAAGAGGCCTCCGGATCCGCCGGGAGAGGCGCAGCCCGGGGGCTCAGCCGAGGTCGGGCTCGATCTGCAGCGTGTCGTTGAACCGGTTGACGAGGTTGGCGAGGCCGATGACGAGGACCAGCTCCACGATTTCCGCCTCGTCGTAATACGTGCCCAGCCACTCGAGCACCGAGGCGTCCACGGCCGCCGCCCCGCGGGTGACGAGGTCGGCGAAGCGGATGGTCGCCCGCTCCTTCTCGTCGTAGGCCGGGCTGCTCTGGTAGAAGCGGAGATCCTCGATCTGCCGCTCGCTCACGCCCGCCTGGCGGGCGGAGGCGCTGTGCGCTTTCATGCAATAGCGGCAGGCGTTGACGCTCGCGGTCTTGAGGTAGGCGAGCTCCTTGAGGCGCGCCGGCACCTTGCCCTGGGTCATGACCGCGGTGTAGAAAGGGATGAAGGCCTTCAGGGCGGCCGGGAAATGCGCCATGACGCCGAAGATGTTGGGCATCTTGCCGATCGCGGCGTGCATGTCGCGGTAGAGGCCGGCGAGCGCCGCATCCGCCTCGCTGCGATGCAAGGGCTTGGGGATTCCCACGTCCGGGTCCTCCGGATGGATTGACGAGGGCCGAAAGGTCCTTCCGTTCCCTCATACCACAGGCGTTGCGCCGGGAAAAGCGGCCGGCGGCGGGTTGAACGGGCGGGTCCTTTCTGATAGCCTGGATGGGTTCGGGCCAAGGGCGGGCTCCCCGCGGGAACCGGCCTTTGGCCCGATTTCCTGCAAGCTGCGAGGTGTGCGATGGCGGTCGATCTCAAAAACCGGCATTTCCTGAAGCTGCTCGATTTCACCCCCGAAGAGATCGCCTGGCTGCTCGATCTCTCCTCACGGCTCAAGGCCGAGAAGAAAAGCGGCCGGGAGCGGCCGCGGCTGGCCGGCAAGAACATCGCGCTCGTTTTCGAGAAGACCTCGACCCGCACCCGCTGCGCCTTCGAGGTCGCGGCCCACGACCAGGGGGCGCACGTCACCTACCTCGACCCCGCCGGCTCGCAGCTCGGAAAGAAAGAGTCGATCCGGGACACGGCCCGCGTGCTCGGCCGGATGTACGACGGCATCGAATACCGCGGCTTCAGCCAAGAGCGGGTCGAGGAGCTCGCGCGGTACGCCGGGGTGCCCGTCTGGAACGGCCTCACCGACGAATTTCACCCCACCCAGGCGCTCGCCGACCTCCTCACCATGCGCGAGCACGCGGGGCGGCCGCTCTCCGAGATCGCCTTCGCCTTCCTGGGCGACGGCCGCAACAACGTCGCCAACTCGCTTCTCGTCGCCGCGGCCAAGATGGGCATGGATTTCCGGGTGGTCGCCCCCGAGGCGCTGCAACCCGCCGACACCCTCCGGCGCACCGTCGCGCCGATCGCCGAGGCGAGCGGCGCCCGGATCACGGTGACCTCCGCGCTCGCGGAAGGGGTGCGGGGCTGCGATTTTCTCTACACCGACGTCTGGGTCTCGATGGGCGAGCCCGACCGCGTCTGGGAGGAGCGCATCCGCCTGCTCGCCCCCTACCGCGTGGACCGGGCCGCGCTCGCCGCGACGGGCAACCCGCGCTGCAAGTTCCTCCACTGCCTGCCCGCCTTTCACGACCGCAACACGGAAATCGGCGAGGCCATCTACCGGCGCTTCGGCCTGGAGGCGATGGAGGTGACCAACGAGGTCTTCGAGTCGCCCGCCTCGATCGTGTTCGACCAGGCCGAAAACCGCCTGCACACCATCAAGGCGGTCCTCGTCGCCACCTTGTGCGGAGCCGCCTGAGGACGATGGACCCGAAGCTCGTCCTGATTGCCCTCGGCGGCAACGCCCTCATCCGCAAGGGGCAGCGCGGCACGGCCGAGGAGCAGTTCGCCAACCTGAAAATCCCCATGCGGCAGATCGCGCGCCTGTCGCGCACCCACCGCCTCGTGATCACCCACGGCAACGGACCCCAGGTGGGAAACCTGCTGCTGCAGCAGGAGAGCTGCCGCGAGGTGCCGAGCATGCCGCTGGAGATCATCGTCGCCATGACCCAGGGCCAGATCGGCTACATGATCGAATCCTCGCTCGACGAGGCGCTCATGGAAATCGGGGTCATGACCGAGCAGCTCTTCGTCTCGCTCATTTCCTACGTCGTCGTCGACCCCGAGGACCCAGCCTTTCGCCACCCCACCAAGCCGATCGGGCCCGTCTACACCGAGGAGGAAGCCCGCCGGCTGCCCTACCCCACGGTGCGGACCGACAAGGGCTTTCGCCGCGTCGTCGCCAGCCCGCGGCCGCTTTCGATCGTCGAGCACCGCGAGATCAAGCATTTGATCGAGGCGGGGTTCATCGTCATCTGCTGCGGCGGCGGGGGCATTCCCGTGGTGCGCGGGGAGCGCACCTTCCGCGGGGTCGACGCCGTGATCGACAAGGACCTCGCCAGCTCGGTCCTGGCCGCCGACCTCCCCGCCGACCTCTTCGTCATCGCCACCGACGTCCCGGGGGTCTGCCTCGATCACGGGACCCCCCAGGCCCGCCTGCTGGGCGAGGTGCGGGCGGAGGAGCTCGCGCGCCACCACGCCCGGGGGCAGTTTCCCGCCGGCTCCATGGGCCCCAAGGTGGAGGCGATCCTGCAGTTCCACCGCAAGACCGGAAACCCCGGGGTCATCTGCCGCCTGGAGGAGATCGAGCTGGCCGTGCGCGGGGAGGCGGGGACCCGGGTCGTCGCCTGAGGAAAACCGAACGATGCCACGCCGAAGGGTGATCATCCTGGGTGCCGCCGGGCGCGATTTCCACAACTTCAACGTCCGCTACCGCGACGACCCCGCCTGGGAGGTCGTGGCCTTCACCGCGGCCCAAATCCCCGAGATCGCCGGCCGGCGCTACCCCGCCGCCCTCGCGGGGAAGCTCTACCCCCGGGGGATCCCCATCTTCCCCGAGGAGGAGCTCGAGTCCCTCATCGGGCGCCTGGGGGCCGACGAGTGCGTCTTCGCCTACAGCGACGTCTCCTGCCAGCACGTGATGGACCTGGCCGCGCGCGTTCAGGCGGCGGGCGCGAGCTTCACGCTCCTTGGGCCGCGGGACACCATGCTCGCAAGCCGCAAGCCCGTCATCGCGATCGGCGCCGTGCGCACCGGCTGCGGCAAGAGCCAGACCGCGCGCCGGGTGATCGAGCTGTGCATCGCCCGCGGCCGGAAGGTGGTCGCCGTGCGCCACCCGATGCCCTACGGGGATCTCCGGCGGCAGCGGGTGCAGCGCTTCGCCGCCCCGGCCGACCTCGACCGCCACCGCTGCACGATCGAGGAGCGCGAGGAGTACGAGCCCCACATCGCGCGGGGAAACGTCGTCTACGCCGGGGTCGACTACGCCGAGGTGCTGCGGGCCGCGGAAAACGACCCGCGGGGCTGCGACGTCATCGTCTGGGACGGCGGCAACAACGACTTTCCGTTTTTCCGGCCGGACGTGATGATCACCGTCGTCGACCCCCTGCGCCCAGGCCACGAGCGCCTTTATCACCCGGGGAACGTCACCCTGCGGCTCGCCGACGCCGTGGTGATCAACAAGGTCGACAGCGCCCCGCCGGAAGGGATCGAAGCGGTGCGGAACGCCGTCGCCCGCGACAACCCGCGCGCCGTGGTGATCGAGGCTGCCTCGGTGATCGCGGTCGACAACCCCGCGGTGATCCGCGGCAAGCGCGTGCTCGCCGTCGAGGACGGCCCGACCCTCACCCACGGCGAGATGGCCTTCGGGGCGGCGGTCGTCGCCGCGCGCAAGTTCGGCGCCGCGGCCCTCGTCGACCCGCGGCCCTTCCTCGTGGGGACGCTGCGCGAGACCTTCCGCACCTACCCCGGGATCGGCTCCGTGCTGCCGGCCATGGGCTACGGGCATCGGCAGCTGCGGGACCTCGCGGCGACGATCCGCCGGACCGATTGCGACGCCGTCGTCATCGGCACCCCGATCGACCTCGCCCGCCTCATCCCCCTCCGCCGGCCTGCAACCCGCGTCCACTACCGGCTGCAGGAGATCGGCAGCCCCGACCTGGAGACCGTTCTCGCGGACTTCCTGCGCGAGCGGGGCGGATCCCGCCGCCGGAAGATGCCCCCCCCTCGCCGAAAGGACCCCCGATGCTGACCCGAATCGCCTTCGTGGCCGTCGGCGCCCTGGGAACGGGCCTGTGGAACGTTTTCATCTCGGCCGCCTCGCGGCAGATGCACCCGCTGCTCGGCGCCCTGATCACCGAGATCACCGCCTTTTCCGCGGGGTTGCTTCTCTTTCTGCCCACGCTGCGTGCGGGGCGGCCGGAGGCCTCGGCGAAGGCCGTTTTGCTCTGCGCGGGGGCCGGGCTTTCGGTGCTGTTGGCCGATTTCTTCATCCTGAAGGCCTACAAGGAGGGGCTTCCGGTCTCGATCGGCGGCCCGATCATCATCGGGGGCAGCATCCTCGTGGTCACGCTGGCGGGGTTGTTTCTCGGAGACCGCATGAGCTGGCTCAAGGCGCTCTCCATCCTGATGATCCTCTGCGGGGCCACCATCCTCGCGGGGCAGCCGCGCTGAGGGCCGCGGACGTGTCCGTCCCGCGGTGAAACGGGAGGTTGTTTCCATGAGCAAAGAATCGACCGACATCATGGCCGTCTTCTGCGACTTCGAAAACGTGGCCCTCGGGGTGCGGGACGCCCGCTACGCCCAGTTCGACATCCGCAAGGTGCTCGAGCGTCTGCTCCTCAAGGGCACCATCGTCGTCAAGAAGGCCTACTGCGACTGGGAACGCTACAAGGAGTTCAAGGCCACGATGCACGAGGCGGCCTTCGAGCTGATCGAAATCCCCCATGTGCGCCAGTCGGGCAAAAACTCGGCCGACATCCGGCTCGTCGTCGACGCCCTCGACCTGTGTTACACCAAGTCCCACGTGGACACCTTCGTGATCGTGAGCGGGGATTCGGACTTCTCGCCGCTCGTGAGCAAGCTGCGCGAAAACAACAAGAAGGTGATCGGCGTGGGGGTGAAGAGCTCGAGCTCGGATCTGCTGATCGCCAACTGCGACGAGTTCATCTACTACGACGACCTCGTGCGCAAGAAACAGGCGGCCGCCAAGCCCGCCCGCCGGCCCGCGCGCGCCGCGGCGGGAAAAAAGGCCGCGGCGGCCGCGGCCGACCCGGAAGTCGAGGAGCGAACGCGGCAAGCGCTCGCGCTGGTCATGGAGACGCTCGAAGCGCTCGCCGAGGAGCGCGGCGCGGAGGAAAAGATCTGGGGCTCGATGGTCAAGCAGGCGCTCAAGCGTCGCCGGCCCGGGTTCAACGAGTCCTACTACGGCTTCCGCTCCTTCAACCGGCTGCTCGAAGAGGCGGCCTCCCGCGGGCTCCTCGAGCTCGAGCCCGACGAGAAATCCGGGGGCTACATCATCCGCCGCTTCCATCCCCAGGAATGACCCACCCCGCGCGGCGACAATTCTCGCGGTGGTGCCCCGCCATGCTGGGCGTCTCCGCCGCGCGCGGCAAGGGGATCCCCAGGGCGGCCGTCCCGTCGTCGCCCGAGGCGCGGCACCGGGCGAGCGCATCAAGGTAGGCGAGATCCTCGCGGCCGATCCGCCGGGCCTCTTCCGCCGTCAGGGGGGGGCCATGACCGGGGACCACCCGCTCGACCCCCCGGGACGAAAGGGCAAGCAGCCGCCTCAGCGTGCGGCGGTAGGCCTCGAGATCGTCCACGAAGGGAATCTCGAGGGGGGAGAGGTAGTCGCCCACGACCAGGGTCTCCTCCGCCCGCAGGCCGACGGCATCGGGGGCATGCCCCGGGAGCCCCAGGACCTCGACGTCCAGGTCGCCCACGTTGAGGTGGAACCCGTCCTCGAGGCCGCGCAGATCCTCGGGCCACCGGTACCCGCCGGGCCGCTCCACGTACCACGCCCCGTCGTGCCGCCGCGCCTCTTCCAGGGCCTCGCGCGCGAGCGCTCCCTGCTCGGCCACCGCGCGAACCAGCGTGGAGGAGGCATAGGCCGGGACGCCGGGAAAGGCGAAATGACCCACCACGTGATCCCAGTGATGGTGGGTGAAAAAAAGCGCCTCGACCCGCACCCCGGCCGGGATGAGGCGGCGGATCGCCTTGACCTCCGCGGGGAAGACGCCCGGGTCGACGACGAGGGCGCTTCGCCCGCACACCACGATCGTGCTCGTCATCTGCCAGATCACGCTCCGCACGACCTCGATCCGCACGCGGTCCACGGCGTTCTCCGGTTCCGGCTCCGGTCAGGGTTGAATCTCGATGGTCGGGAACAGCCCCCTTCGCGGGCCGGAAGGGTAGGGCTGGACGATGTGATAGGCGATCGCTTGTCCCTTCTGGGCGTGACCCCGGTTTTTCCTCCCGTCGAAATAGGCGCCGTTCGACTCGAGGATGTGGCGGATACGCGCCCGGAACGCTTGGACGAAGGCCGCGCCCGAGCCCACAAAGCGCATCCGCCCGCGGGTCATGCGCCCCGACAGGGCCTCCAGCCGCTCGAGCGGAAGGCAGTGGTCCGCCAGGGCCGACGGCGCAAGGATCGCCCCCCAGACCAGGTGGTTCGGGGGGATGCGGATCGGCTCGGGGGAGTCGATGATCGTGTGCGGCATGACGATGCCGTTTTCCCCGATATCGACGGGGGCTTCCGCCGTGCCGCGAATGAACGCGTTGAAGCCCACGAAGGTTCCGGCTCCCAGCCGCGCCCCGATCAGTTTCGCCCCGTGGGCGGTCACGTTGTCGCCCTCCAGGCGGGAGTCGATGATGAAACAGTTCTCCTGGGCGTTGGCGCCCTTGCCGAGGAAGGAGTTTTGGACGAACGCCCGCTGGGCCACCAGGACGTTCGGACCGATGTGGAGACGCGGCTTCATCACCGCGTAACGGCTCACGAAACTCGTGCGCGGAATCCCCGGCAGGGGCTTCAGGTGAACGACGTCGAAGAGGGGGCGGAAGTCTTCCTTGCGTTCTTCGAGAAACTCGACGAGTCGGCCCGCCGGGGCTTTGCCGGGTTCGGTTCGGATGTAGGCCGAGAGCACCGCCTTGGGAAACCGGTATAGGAATTCGAACGTTTTATCTTTGCGCACCCAAACGCGGCCGGCCTCGATCCGCTCGTGCCAAATTTCACCGGCCTGGACATAGGAAAACGGCCCGACGATGCACTCGTGCAGCACGGTCAGATCGGCCGTGGCGAAGGCGCCGAGAAAGCTCCCTTCCATGGGGGACCCGTGGATGTTGGCGAAAGGACAAGAAGCGGAATTGCGAATGCGGAACCGTTCCGGATTCTCGGGGTCGTGCGAGCGGTTGTGGATCAGGCTCTTGATCAGCACGCTGTCCGCGATGGCGATCACCTCGTCCCGGTCCAGTTTCACGTTCAAGTCCCGGTGGCGGAAGATCTCCCCCCGCCTTCGGAGCTCGTCCCCGCGCACGTCGGTCTTGTAGAGGACGGAATCCTCGACCTCGCAATTGCCCAGGAAGTAGGAGCCGGCCAAACTGGAGTTGTGAAACCGAAAGCGGAGCGGATGGTGGGCGGATATCCCGTAGAAGGCGTAATAGCGACCCATTTTGGCGGCGGAGACGACCGGCTCAAGGTAGGGCACACAATCGAAGTCGTGGGCCTTGAGGTTGAGGTTGATGCGGTGAAGGGTGCGGTGGATGAGCTCTTCCAGCTTGTTCATGCGCCTTTCTCTCCCGCGGGTGCGTCTCGCCGTCCGCCAAGCGCGGATGAACCGGCCGGTTACGGCTCCTTCGAACAGAGTGTCCAGATGTCGCCGACAGCCGTCACCCTCCGCTTGGCGACGCGCAATGGAACAAGAAAAAAACAGAAACCCCTTGACAAGCAAATTGTGATTTGGAAAGATACTGACTGACTGATCAGTCAGTTTTTACCATCCCTGACTGGCCATGTCAACAGCCTCTGCCGGGGGCGGAGAGCGGCCGATTGCGGGGCTTCCCTGGAACCGGGGTTCTCGCCGCGGTGATTGCCCTGGCGGCGGTGGACCTTGCTTCATCCCATGTCCAAACGAGAAGAAATCCTGAACGCCGCCGCCTCCCTCTTTGCCGCCAAGGGGTTCCGGGACACCACGATGGGCGAGGTGGCGGCCCGCGTGGGAGCCGCGGGCAGCACGGTTTTTTATCACTTCAAAACCAAGGAAGAGATCTTCCTTGCCATCCTGGAGCGCCTGGACCACGAAATCGGGCAGGCCATTCGCGACTACGAGCAAACCCTTGCCCGTCGACCCGTCCAGGGCGTCGAGCACGTCCTCGCCGCGGTCGATTTCCTGCTGCGGCTGGCCGGCAGCCGCGCCGAGATTTTCCTGATTCTCCATCACCGCTTCCCCTACGAGCTGGCCGTGGTCAACCCTGCCTGCCGGCGACGGCTGGAGGAGATCCACACCCGGTTCACGCAGCTTTTTGAAGAGGCGGTGCGGCGCGGGCAGGCGGAGGGGGGCGTCACCCCCGGCGACCCACGCCGCATCGCGATGGTCCTCTTCGCCCTGGTCGACGGAATCATTAAAATCAGCACCTTTCACCTTTACGAGGTGGGGGCGATCTACCCCGAGGCCATGGCCCTCACCCGACGCATGCTCGAGAAGGAGCCGCCCCCCTCATGAAGGAACGAAACCTGCTGCCCCGCGTGCTTCCGTTCATCGGCTGGTTCAACGGCTACCGTCTCTCCACCCTGCAAGCGGACGCGATCGCCGGGTTGACCGTGGCCCTCGTCCTGATCCCGCAGTCGATGGCCTATGCGCAGCTTGCCGGACTGCCCCCCTACTACGGGCTGTATGCCTCGTTTCTTCCCCCGATGATCGCCGCGCTCTTCGGTTCCAGCCGCCAGCTCGCCACCGGCCCGGTGGCCGTGGTATCGCTGATGACCTTCGCCGCGCTCTCCCCGCTCGCACCGGCCGGGAGCCCGCGTTTCGTCGAACTCGCCGTCTTCCTCGCCCTCCTGGTCGGGGCGGTGCAGCTGGCCCTCGGCTTGTTGCGGCTCGGCCTCGTCGTGAACTTTCTCTCGCATCCCGTGGTCAACGGCTTCACCAACGCCGCGGCGCTGATCATCGCCACCTCGCAGCTCTCCAAGATCTTCGGCGTTCACGTGGACACGGCCGAGCACCACTACGAGACCGTGATGCGGGTCATCCAGGCCGCGCTCCATTTCACCCATTGGCCGACCTTCTGGCTGGGGGCGCTCGCCTTTGCGGTCATGTATACCCTGAAGCGCCTCAACCCGCGCATCCCGAACGTCCTGGTGGCCGTGGCGCTCACCACGTTCCTCTCCTGGTTGACCGGTTACCAGCACAACCGGGAGGTTCCCTTGCAGCAGATCGGCGATCCCGCCGTCCACGAACACATCCGGCGCTACAACGCGTTGCTGGCGGAAACCGGCCGTCTGGGGGAAGCCCGCAGCCGGGCTTCGGCCCTGTTGCAGCAACAAAAAGAAACGGGCGATCCCCTGGCCGTCCTGCAAGCGCGGCATGCCGAGGAGCGGATCGTCGCCGAGCTCGAGGAGCTCAATGTGCAAAAAAGCCGGCTGCGCGAAACCCTCAGGCGGTATGTGTTCCGGGAGGTGAACGCCTCGGAACCGGAGGTTCGTTTCATCCCCGAAGAGCGCCTCCCGCCGGGGGCGGCGCCCGGAAGCCGTCGCTGGCGCCTGCAGGTCGGCGGCTCTCCTTTTCGGGAAGACCGATTGCCGCTGATCGGCGGAGGGGATGTGGTGGGGGCCATCCCGCGGGGTCTGCCGAAAATTTCTCTGCCGCATTTCGACCGCTCCCTGGGCGTGCAAATGCTCCCCTACGCGGTCATCATCTCCTTTCTCGGGTTCATGGAGGCAATCTCGATCGCCAAGGCCATGGCCGCGAAAACCGGCCAACGGCTCGACCCCAACCAGGAGTTGGTCGGCCAGGGGCTGAGCAACCTCGCGGGCGCCTTCAGCCAAAGCTATCCCGTCTCCGGATCGTTCTCCCGCTCCGCCGTGAACCTCCAGGCCGGTGCCGTGACCGGCCTCTCCAGCGTGTTCACCAGCCTCATGGTGGTGATCATGCTGCTGTTCCTCACCCCGCTTCTCTATCACCTCCCCCAGTCGGTCCTGGCCGCGGTGATCATGATGGCCGTCATCGGCCTGTTGAACGTCAGCGGCTTCGTCCATGCCTGGAAGGCCCAGCCGACGGACGGCGCCATTTCGGTGATCACGTTCGTCTCCACCCTGTTTTTCGCCCCCCATCTGGACCAGGGGATTCTCGTCGGCGTCTTGCTCTCGTTGGGGGTCTTCCTCTACAAAGTGATGCGCCCCAAGGTGGTGGCGCTCGCCCGTCACCCCGACCAGGCGCTTCGCTGTGTTGCGGCCCACGGCCTCGAAGAATGCGCCTTCATCGCCCTGATCCGCTTCGATGCGCCGCTGTTTTTCGCCAATTCCAGCTGGCTCGAAGACCGGATCACCGAGCGCATGAAAAACAGCCCCCGCCTCAAGCACATCGTCATCGTGGCCAACGGCATCAACGACATCGACGCCTCCGGCGAAGAGACCCTCTCCCTCCTCGTCGACCGCATCCGCAGCGCCGGCTTGGATGTCTCGCTGAGCGGCGTCAACGAAACCGTGATGCGGGTATTGAAACGAACCCATCTCGATGCCAAGATCGGCGAAGACCATATCTACCCGACCATGGAGAGGGCGATCGAGGCCATCCACCCCCGGACGCATGCGGATGAAAGCGAACCGGAATGCCCCTTGAAAAGCGCCCGCCTCAGGCGCCGTTGAGGAGGCGGAAAGAGGACCCCATGCCGCTCATCAGTCTGGTGTTCGGAAGCCACTGTCGCAGCGAACTCGTTGTCGCCGAGCTGGAACGGCGCAGCGGGTACCGGCGCGTGGACGAGGGCGAATGGATCGCCGCGGCGGCCGATGCCTGCGGGTTTGCGGCGGACAAGATCGCCCGCGTCCTGACCGGGAAAACATCGATCTTCAACGCCTTCACCCACGAAATGGAGCGCTCGGTCGCCTGCCTGAAACTTGCGCTGGCGAGGCGGCTCGCGGAGGAGGGGCTTCTGCTGATCGGCCGCATGGGCTATCTCGTTCCGCCGGCGGTCACCCACGCCCTGCGGGTCTGCCTGATCGCCGACCGGAAGTCCCGCGTCGAGGTCGCCTCGCGGGAACTGGGCGTGGGCGCCAAAGAGGCCGGCCGGGTCCTCCAGAAGGACGACGAGGCCCTCGCGCTCTGGGTCAAGGCGGCGGCCGGCGAAACCGACCCCTGGTCGTCCCGTCTTCACGACATCCTCATCCCGACCGACAAAACCCTTCCCGACGAAGCGGCGGATCTCGTCCTGCGGCACCTGCAGTCGCCCGCGGTGAAACCGACGGAGGCCTCGCGCCGGGCGGCGGCCGATTTCCTTCTGGCGGCCCGCGTGGAGACGGCCCTGGCCAACGAGGGCCACTCGGTCTCGGTGACGGCGGCCGACGGGGTCGTCGAAATCACGATCAACAAGTACGTGCTGATGCTCAGCCGGCTGGAGGAAGAACTGAAAACGATCGCCCGCCGGGTGCCGGGGGTGACCGAGGTCAAAACCCGGGTGGGCAAGGACTTCCACCAGGCCGACGTCTACCGCCGCGCCGATTTCAACCTTCCCTCCAGGATCCTGCTGGTGGACGACGAGCGGGAATTCGCGCAGACCCTCTCCGAGCGCCTCCTGATGCGCGACATGGGATCGGCCGTCGCCTACGACGGCGAATCGGCCCTCGCCATGCTCGAGGAGGACGAGCCCGAGGTCATGATCCTGGATCTGAAGATGCCCGGCATCGACGGCATCGAGGTCCTGCGCCGCGTCAAGCAGACCCGCCCCGAGATCGAGGTGATCATCTTGACCGGCCACGGGACGGAAGCGGACCGCGCCACCTGCATGGCCCTCGGAGCCTTCGCCTACCTGAACAAGCCGGTGGACATCGAGGTGCTGACCGAAACGCTGCGGCAGGCGAAGGAAAAAATGCGTCAAAACCTCGCCGCCCGCAAATCGACGTAAGTCCGGATCCCCCCGCTGACGGGGATCGTCGAGAAAGCCCCCATGAGCCTGCGATTCGCCTTCCGCCCCCTCTTCTGGAGCCTCAAAAGCGAATCGGCCGGGCCGCTCTCGCCGCTCTTTCCCTTCCGCCGCCTCTGGAAAACGGTCGTGTTGCTCACCCTCGCCGTCGTGCTCTCCCCCCTCGCGTTCATGGCCGTCGTCGACCAACGCCTCAGCCGCGAGGTGCTCGAGGGGAACATCCGCCACCAGACGACGCGGCTGGTCGCCAACACCCGCCGGAACATCGCCTTCTTTCTCGCCGAGCGCAAATCGGCGCTGGTGTTCATCGACCGGGACAACCCCTACGAGGCCTTGAGCCATCCGCTGCGCCTGACGGCCCTGCTGGACAACCTCCAGAAAGGTTTCGGCGACTTTTCCGAGCTCGGCGTGATCAACGCCGAAGGCCTTCAGCACACCTACGTCGGGCCCTTTCCCCTCGCGGGGGTCAACTACCGCGGCGAGGAATGGTTCCAAGAGGTGCAGGAAAAAGGCATCTACATCAGCGAGGTGTTCCTGGGCCAGCGCCGGGAGCCGCACCTCGTCGTCGCCGTGAGGCACGCCTTGCCGAACGGATCCTTTTACGTGCTGCGCACCTCGATCGGGCTGCAGACCTTGAACCGTCTGCTCCTGGAGCTCGAGGTCAGCGGGGAGGGGGACCTCTTCCTGGTGAACCGCGAGGGGGTGCTGCAGACGCCCTCGCGGATGTTCGGGGAGGCGCTCCAGAGGATCCCCCTGGAGATGCCCCCGTACGCCGAACGCACCGAGGTGATCGAGGCGCCGTACGGGGCCGAGACCTTCGTCATCGGCTATGCGTTCATCCCGGAAACCCCCTTTGTGCTCATGGCGGTGAAGAACAAGGCGAACCTGATGACCGCCTGGAAGAAAAGCCGCCGCGAGTGGACCGTTTTCCTGGTCGGCAGCATCGCCACCATCGTTCTCGTCATTCTCGGCGTTTCCACCTATCTCGTGAACCGGATCTACCTCGCCGATCGAGAGCGCACCGCGATGCTGCACCACATGGAGTACGCCAACAAGATGGCCTCCCTCGGCCGGCTCTCGGCGGGGATCGCCCACGAAATCAACAACCCGCTCGCGATCATCAACGAAAAGGCCGGGTTGATCCGGGATTTGTTCACCCTGAAACGGGACTACGCCGAGGACCCGAAGCTGCTCGGCCTGGTGGAGGCCATCCTGAAGTCCGTGGAACGCTGCTCCCGGATCACGCGGCGCCTGCTTCGCTTCGCCCGGCACAGCGCGGGCCGGCGGGAAGAGCTGCAGATCGGGGAGGTGATCGAGGAGGTCCTGGGCTTCCTCGCCAAGGAGGCCGAGCATCGATCCATCCGGGTTTCCGTCGCCGTCGCGCCGGATACCCCCCCCATCCTGTCCGACCGCGGCCGGTTGCAGGAGATTTTTCTGAACCTGATCAACAACGCCTTCGCCGCCGTGGACGACGGCGGTCGGCTGGAAATCGAGGCCCGGCCCGTCGAGGGCGGCCTGCAGGTGCGGGTCGCGGACGACGGCTGCGGCATCCCGCCGGGCGATCTCCAGCGCATCTTCGAGCCCTTTTTCACGACCCGGGCGGAGACCGGCGGGACGGGCCTGGGGTTGTCGATCACCTACGGCCTGGTCAAGGATGCCGGCGGACGGATCGAGGTGTCGAGCGCGCCCGGAAAGGGGACCGAGTTCCGTCTCTTCTTCCCCCGCACCGCGCCGCCCGACCCACCGAGGAATGCCACGCCATGAAAATTCTGATCGTCGACGACGAAGAGGAGTTGGCGAGCACGCTCGCCGAACGGCTTCGCCTCCGGGGCATGGAGGCCGACTATGCGCTCACCGGCGAGGACGCCCTGCGCCTCACGAAGGAGCAACCCTTCGATGTCGCCGTCCTGGACATCAAGATGCCCCGGATGGGCGGCATCCAACTGAAGCATCGGATGCAGGAGATCCGTCCCGGCATGCATTTTCTTTTCCTGACCGGACACGGGTCGGATCGGGATTTCGAGGCCGGGGTCTCGGAGGTGGGGGAGGAGTATTACCTGGTGAAACCGCTGGACATCGAGGAGCTGATCGCCAAGATCCGCGACGCCCTCGGGCGGTAGGAGAACCCTGCCATGACGGACGAAGGCATCCCTTTCAGCCGGGACAGCATGCGGTTCTTCGGCACGGTGAGCGCGTCGGCCACCCACGACCTCAAGAACGTGCTCGCCGTCATCCAGGAGAACGCCGGCTTGCTCGAGGACCTCTGCCGGATGGCCGAACGGGGACGGCCGCTCGACCCGGGACGGCTCCTGCGGCTGGCGGCGGAGCTGCAACAGCAGGTCCGGCGCGGCGACCGCATCGTCATCGCCATGAACCGGCTCGCGCACAGCGTGGACGAGGAACCCCAGGCCTGGGACGCGGCCGGCTTGCTTGAGGTTCTCGCCGTCCTGTCGGCCCGCTTTCTGGCCGCCAAGGGCCTGGCGCTCCGGATCACGCCGCCCGCGGCGCCGGTCTCCCTCCCCGCGTCCCCCTTTCTGCTGATCCGCCTCTTGTGGTCCGGTCTGGAGAAGGCCGCCTCGCGGGGATGCCCCGCGAAGATCCTGGAGGTTTCCGGGGAGAGCGCGGGCGAGGGCCTCGCGTTCCGCATCCGGGGGTTCGACTCCGCCTCGGATGCCGCGAACGCCTTTTTGGCGGCGGCGGAGGCCCGGAACCTCTGCACCGCGCTCGGCGCCGCCATGGCCTGCCCGTCGGGGACCGGGGAGGTGGTGATCCGGCTTGCCGCGGGGACACCCCGCGGCGTCCCGCGAGATCGCGACGCGGAGGCCGAGTAGGAGAACGGACATGACCGAAAGAGTCCTGATCGTGGACGACGACGAGGCCTTCTGCCGGATCCTGGCGGAGCGGATGCGGAATCGGGGGATGGAGGTCCATACGGCCTCTTCGGCCGCGGAGGCGCTGCGGCTCATCGGGAAGGAAACGTTCGATGCGGTGCTGCTGGACCTGATGATGCCGGAAATGGACGGCATCGAGGCCCTCCGGCGCATGCTGGAAAAGAGGCCCGAAACCCAGGTGATCTTGGTCACCGGGCACCCTTCCGTGTCCCGGGGCGTGGAGGCGTTGAAGCTCGGCGCCCTCGACTTCCTCCCCAAACCTGTGGACTTGAACGAGCTGACCGAAAAGATCCGCCAGGCGCGGGCCGGGCGCCTGCTCTTCGTGGAAAAAAAGAACCGCGAAAAGCTCAAAGGCCTCTTCGGCGACTGAGGCGGCGGTTCGCCCGCGCGCGCGGCGGCCGCCGGGTCGCGGCGCGGCCGCCGGGGGACCCGAGGTCCGCACGAAGCTCGGCCAGGTAGGACAGGGTTCCTCGCGTCGCGGCGAGGCGTGCGCGATCGAGCTCGGCGGTGATGAGCCCCGCCCGTTTCGCACCCGCCCGGGCGAGCACCTCGCCGCCCGGGCCGGCGATCGCGCTCAAGCCGCCGTAGGCGACCCCCCCTTCCTCCCCGCAGAGGTCCGCGTAGGCGAGAAAGATCCCGTTTTCCAGGGCCCGGACCGGCACCACGCTCCGGGCGACGATGTCCGCATGTCGCGGCAGGGCCGCGGGGACGAGGACCAGATCGGCGCCGGCAAGCGCCAGCCGGCGCACCGTCTCGGGAAACTCGACATCCAGGCAGATCAGCACGCCGACGCGCCAGCCCTCGAGGTCGAGGATCGTCCACGCCTCCCCGGGGGTGAAACGGCGCTTTTCCTCCCTGCCGTAGAGGTGGAGCTTGCGGTGGCAACCCCGCACGCGGCCCTCCGCGTCCAGGAGGATCGCCGCATCGTAGAGGCGATCGCCCCGCCGCTCCGGAAACCCGTAGAGCAGCGCGATCCCCTCCCGCCGCGCGACCGCGGCGGCGCAAGCGGCCGAGGGGCCGTCCGCCGGCTCGGCAAGCCGGGCGGCGGCCTCGCCGATCGCGTAACCGGTGAGAAAGAGCTCCGGGAAGACCAGCAGCCGCACGCCGCGGGATGCGGCCCTGCGGGCCTGCCGCGCGAGAATCGCGAGCGCCGCCTCCTTGTCCCCCGCCACCCCCTCGGCCTGGTACACGGCGATCTTCATGGCCCGAAACGAAACGGGTTCAGGAGGCCCGGCTCTCCGGGGTGAGCGCCCCCATGAGGCGCGGCAGATCCCCGAAGCGGCCGATCAGGCCGAAGACGAGCGCGGCGAGCAGGACGAAGACGATCGTCACCGCGGCCATGACCGGGGTGTAGCCGTAGCGCAGGGCGTTGAAGATCTTGATCGGCAGCGTCTCGACCGTGAAGCCTGCGACCATGTAGGCCACGATGTACTCGTTCAGGCTGAGGACGAAGGCGAAGGCGAAGCCCGAGACGAGGTAGGAGCGGATCATGGGGAAAACGACCGAGCGGAAGACCTCGCGGCTGTCGGCCCCGAGAACCTGGGCCGCCTCCACGATCTCGCGGTCGATCGACTCGAAGCCGAGCGAGAGGGTCACCAGCGGCAGGGTGACGAAGAACACGGCGTGCGAGACGACCGTCGCGGCCATCTTCCCGTAGAGCCCGATCGTCGCCCAGAAGGCGAGAAACCCGAGGGCCGTGATCACGGGCGGCAGCATGAACGGGGCGATGCCCAGGAGAAAGAGGGCGCGGGCGTAGAAGACGCGGTAGCGCCAGAGGGCGTAGCTGAGCGGCAGGGCGATCGAGACCGCCCCCAGGCTGGAGAGGAGCGCGACCGCGAGGCTGTTGGCGATGGGGAGCAGCCACTCCGGCTCGCCGAAGAGCTCGGCGTACCAGGCGAGCGAAACCCCCTGGGGCGGGAAGTAGAGCGCCTTTTTCGCGTTGAGCGAGACCCCCCCCACGACCACGATCGGGCTGAGGAGAAAGACGAGGACCACGCCGAGGAAGAGGCCGCGCAGCGCCCGGCTCATGCGGCACCCCCCGGCCGTCGCCGCCCGCCCAGCATCGCCATCCCCACGAGCGCCAGGCTCACCCCCATGAAGAAGACGGCCATCGCCGCGGCCAGCGGCAGGTTCGAGCGGTAGATCGCCTCGTCGGTGATCAGGACCGAAAGCGTCCAGTGCTGCGGCTTCCCCAGGATCTGGGGGATGAGGTAAGTCCCCAGGTTGAAGGCGAAGACCATGACGAGGGCGGCGACGATCGCGCTGCGCAGCGAGCCCACGATCACGGTGAAAAAGGTGACCACGGGCGAGGCCCCGAGCGTGCGCGCCGCCTCCGGCAGGTGCGGGTCGAGCCGCGCAAGCGGCGGGTAAAGCACGAGCACGGTGTAGGGAAAGGCGACGTAGCACATGCCGCAGGTGAGCGCCCAAAAGCCCGGGGACCAGCTCTGGGGCCGGTCGAGGAGCCCCAGGAGGACGAGGAGGTTCGAGACCCCCGCGGTCTGCGACAGCATGATCGACCAGGCGAAGGCCACGATCACCGCCGAAAGCGAGAGCACGGAGACGAGGATCACGAGCCAGACCACCTGCCTCCGCCGCGGCATGCGCGTGAGGAGATAGGTGAAGGGAAAGCCCGCCGCGACGCAGAGCAACGCGCAAAAGGCGGAGATGAAGAGCGAAAAGGCGAGCACCCGGCCGAAAAGGGCGGTGAAGAGGTTGCCGTAGTTCGCCAGCGAGAACTCGACGAGGTAAAAGCCGCCCGGCTCGCGCCGGAAAAAGCTCACCGCGAGCATGATGCCGAAGGGGATCACGAAAAAGACAAGGAGCACCGCCGCGGGGTAAAGGAGCGTCAACCGGGCCCAGGCCCCCTGCGGGCGTTCGGCGATCATGCGGCGAGCACGACACAGGCGGCGGGCGGCAGGACGGCCGTCGCCGCATCGCCCTGGCGCAGGGCGGGCCGGTTTTTCGGCGTGGAGGCGCTCACGATCGCCGTCCCGCCGCAGTCGAGGTGGATCTCGACGCTCGAGCCGACGTCGCGCACGAAGGTCACCCGGCCGGGGAGGTGATTTTCGCCCGCCCTCTCCCCGGGCAGTATCGGGATCTCCTCGGGCCGCACCGAAAGCGTCACGTCGCATCCCGGCAAGGCCCCCGCGGGAAGCGCCTCGACCCGCAGGGTCACGCGGCCGACCGTGACCCGGCCGCCCTCCCCGAGCTTCCCCGGCAAGAGGTTGCTCGTCCCGATGAACCCCGCGACGAAGGCGTCCGCCGGACGGCGGTAGATCTCGAGGGGGGTGCCCGTCTGGTGCACGCGGTTGTCGGTGCCCATGACGACGATCCAATCCGCCATGGTCATCGCCTCGCGCTGGTCGTGGGTGACGAGGATGGTCGTGATGCCCAGCCGCTGCTGGAGGAGCCGGAGCTCGAGCTGCATCTCCTCGCGCAGCTTGGCATCGAGGGCCGAGAGCGGCTCGTCGAGCAAAAAGAGGCGCGGCTCGATCGCCAGCGCGCGGGCGATCGCCACCCGCTGGCGCTGGCCGCCGGAGAGCTGGGAGATGCCGCGGCCGCCGTAGCCCGGAAGCCTCACGAGCTCGAGCAGCTCTTCCGAGCGCCGGCGGCGCTCGGCGGCCGGGACGTTGCGGATTCTCAGGCTGTAGGCGATGTTCTCGGCGACCGTGAGGTGGGGAAAGAGGGCGAGCGACTGGAAGACCATCCCGAACCGCCGGCGGTGGGCGGGCTGCTCGGTGATGTCTTCGCCGTCGAGCAAAATCCGCCCCCGGCTGGGGCGCTCGAGCCCCGCGATCATCCGCAACAGCGTCGTCTTGCCGCAGCCCGAGGGGCCGAGGAAACAGACGAGCCGCCCGTGGGGGACCTCCAGCGTCACGTCCCGCACGGCGACCACGCCGCCGAAGCGCTTTTCGATCTTCTCGAGGAACAGACCGGGCATGGAGGCGACAGGCCCCCGCCGCCCGGCGGGCGGCGGGGGTCGGGGGCTCATCGCAACCGGCGCGGCCGGGGGCCGCTTCCGGGCGGCGGCGGGAACGATCCCGCCCTCACCGGGTGATCATCTCCGTCCACTTCTGGTTGATCCAGTCGCTCAGCTCGCCGGTGTAGATGTCGTAGCGCGGCAAGATGGGCGGGATTTCGCTCGAGACCGCGGCGAACTCGGCGTCGCTCAGCCCGGTCAGCTCGCGCTTCACCGTCGGCGCGGTCCCCACCTTGAGGGCGAGCTTCTTCTGGATGTCGGGACGGCTCATGTAGTTGATGAAGACATGGGCCTCCTCGACCTTCTTGCAGGCCTTGGTGACCGCCCAGATGCCGGAGTCGAGGATCCCGCCCTCCTTGGGGAAGGTCGAGCGCACGGGGTGCTCCTTGGCGGCGAGCGTGGCGACGTCGTGGTAGTACTGGCCCATGGGGATTTCGCCCGCCTTGAGCGCCTGCTCGAACTGGGCCTCGTCGCGGTACCAGAGCTTCACGTTGGGCTTGAGGGCGGCGAGCTTGTCGAGCGCCTTCTGGATCCCCTCCCGGGTGTCGAGGAGCTGGGTGCCGCCGAAAAAGGTCTTGGCCGTCACCTCGAGCAGAAAGGAGTTCGAGGCGAGCGCCAGCAGCCCGAGCTTGTCCTTCTTGTCGGCCGCCCACATCTCGGCCCAGGACTTCGGCGCCTCGGGGAAGACCTTCGTGTTGGAGACGAGCGTGATGTACCAGGAGACCGCCCCGATCCCGTCCACGCGGCCGTCGGGGTACTTGTGGAGGAAGACCGGCAGCAAATTTTTGTGGTTGGGGATCTTCTTCAGGTCGAGGGGCATCCAGAGGTTCGTCTTCTGGCCGCGCAGCATCGGGGTCTGGGCGATCATGTTCACGTCCGCGGGGGCGACCCCGGCCTTGGCGGCCTGCTCGAGCTGCACGAGCCAGGCCTCGCCGGTCGGCTCGGCCACGGATTCGACCTGGATGCCGGTTTCCTTCGTGAAGTCGGGGAAGATGTGCTTGTCGAAGGAATCCTTGAAGTAGCCGCCGTAGACGCCGACCTTGATCGATTTTGCGGCGCCGAAGGATGGGGCGGGGAGGAAAACGAACGCGGCGAGAAGAACGAGGCCGAGGGCGGAAAGGATTCGCAAGCGGACCATGGGCCACCTCCAGCGTGACGGTTGGCGAAGCGGGGGAAAAGGCAGCCGGACTATCGCAAACCGCTGCGGGGCTGTCAAGAAAAGGGGACGCGGCCCCTTTCCCCTTGATCGGGCCCTCCCGCGGTGGTAGAGGCGATGGGGGGGGGGAGGCGAGGACGCCCCCCCGTTTCCCCGATCCGTTTTCCCGTCGCTTGACCCCAAACGCATCGCAGGCCGAAGAACGAAGGAGGAATGCCATGAAGAGCCGTCGCCTTCTTGTCGTTTTCGCCCTCTGCTGCGGCGTGCTGCTCGCGGCCGCCGCGGAGACCCCGGCGCAACCCGTCGTCAAGGTCGGAAACATCCTGCCCCTCTCGGGCCCCTCGGCCTCGGTCGGCCTGCAGAACAAGCAGGCCCAGGACATGGCCATCCAGGAGATCAACGACGCCGGCGGGATCAAATCGCTCGGCGGGGCCAAGATCCAGATGCTCTACGCGGACTCGGAGTCCAAGCCCGAAAAGGGGGTCGCCGAGGCCGAGCGCTTCATCAACACCGAGAAGGTCCACATCCTGACCGGCGCCTGGAACTCGGCCGTCTCCTACCCGGTCTCCGCCGTGGCCGAGCGCTACCAGATCCCCTTCCTGGTCCCGGTGTCGGTGGCGGACAAGATCACCGAGCAGGGCTTCAAGTACGTCTTCCGCATCGCCGCCAAGGACAGCTGGTGGACCCGCGACCAGTTCGCCTTTCTCAAGGACCTCCAGGCCGAGTTCAACACGAAGATCTCGACCCTCGCCTTCGTCTATGAAAACGGCGACTGGGGCAAGGGCTTCGCCGAGGGCTGGAAAAAGCACGCCCAGGCGGGCGGGTACAAGGTCGTGCTCGACGAGCCCTACCCCTCCACGGCGACCGATTTGAGCCCGGTCGTGCAAAAAATCAAGCGCGCCAACCCCGACGTCCTCCTGCTCACCTCGAACGCGGCCGACGCGATCCTCCTCACGAACACCATGGCCGAGTACAAGGTCAAGCCCAAGGCGATCATCGCCAGCGGCGGCGGTCACGCCGACCCCTCCTACCTCAAGGCCGCCGGCAAGAACGCCCGTTACCTCTTCGACATCGTGGAATGGGAGACCGACGTGAACAAGCCGGGGGCGAAGGAGACCAACGAAAAGTTCAAGAAGCTCTACGGCTACAACCTGACGGGCGAGTCGGTCGACGCCTACGCGGCCATGTACGTCCTCGCCGACGCCCTCGAGCGCGCCGCCTCGACCGACCCGAAAGCGATCCGCGACGCGCTCGCCAAGACGAAGCTGACCCGGGGCCCGGCGATGATCGTGGGTTACGACGCGATCGAGTTCGACGAAAGCGGCCAGAACAAGCACGCCGCCCTGGTCATGGTCCAGGTGAACGATCTGGGCAAGGGTCTCGAGCGGATCACCGTCTGGCCGAAGCCGTCGCGACGCGCGGGCTACAAGCCGGTCTTCCCGATCCCGTAACCCCGACCGGACGCCGGGGGCGCCCCCCGCCCGGGGCCGGCGGGCGGGCGCTCCCCGGCAACGCAGGCCATGATCCATCTCCTCGAAGACGCGATCAACGGCATCCTGATGGGCTCGATCTACGGGCTGGCGGCCCTCGGGCTCACGCTCATCTTCGGGGTCCTCAAGGTGATCAACTTCGCCCACGGCTCGCTCCTCATGGTGGGGATGTACGCGGCCTACTGGGCGGTGCTGCTGACGGGCGCCCACCCCTACCTCGCCCTGGTCATCGTGCTGCCGCTCATGTTCGCCTTCGGCTACCTTTTGCAGGCCGTCGTGATCCAGCCGATCTTCAAGGCCGAGCGCGAGGTGCGCGAGCCGATCACGGTCATCATCGTCACGACCGGCGTCTGGTACATCCTCGACAACCTGGCGCTCCTTCTTTTCGGCCCCCAGTACCGCAACATCCAGGACAACCCCCTGCGCGGCAAGATGATCGAGGTCGGCGAGATGCTCATCTCGGTCCCCAAGCTCTGGGGCTTCTGCGCCGCCCTGGCCACCGCGGCCCTGGTCTGGCTCTTTCTCCAGAAGACCCGCATGGGCCGCGCGGTGCGGGCGACGAGCCTGGACCGCGACGCGGCGAGCCTCCAGGGGATCAACCCCTACCAGATTTACAACGTCGCCTTCGGCCTGGGGACGGCCGTGGCCGGCGTGGCCGGGGTGGCCCTCGTGCCCTTCTACAACGTCTTTCCCACGGTCGGGGTGCTCTTCGACATCAAGTGCTTCATCATCGTGGTCCTGGGAGGGCTCGGCAGCATCGGGGGGGCGCTCCTCGGCGGGATGATCATCGGGGTGATCGAGTCGGTCGGGCCGCAGTTCATGACCGCGACCTGGACCGAGGCGATCGTCTACGGCCTGTTTCTGGGATTCCTGTTCCTTAGGCCCTCGGGCCTCTTCGGCGTGAAGTACGACTGGTGAAGACCGCGACCGCATCCGCAACGCCGCCGCCCGGAGGCACCGCCCGGCCTTCGTGGGTGCCGCTTCTTCTGGTGCTCGCCGCCGCCGTCGCGGTGCCGCTGTTCGTGCGCAGCGCCACCTACCTCCACATCCTGATCCTGCTTCTCCTCTACGCCTACCTCACGACGAGCTGGAACCTGGTCGGCGGCTTCGCCGGGGTCCTGCCGCTCGGCCACGCCGCCTTCGTCGGCATCGGGGCCTACACCTCGACGGTCCTCTCGTTGCAGTACGGGATCAGCCCCTGGGTCGGGATGATCGTGGGCGGCTTGCTTTCGACCTTGGTCGGCGTGCTGATCGGGCTTCCCACCTTCAAGATGCGGGGCGCCTACTTCGCGCTGGCGACGATCGCCTTCGCCGAGGGGCTGCGGGTCATGGTGGAGAACATCGACCGGCTCGGGCCCTTTGTCCTGAACGGCCCCCGGGGGCTCCAGATCCCGCCGCTGGAGCTCGGCTTTAGCCGCTTCATGTTCGCCGCCAAGGAGCCTTACTACTACATCATCCTCGCGATGCTCGTCCTGGCCGTGGGGATCACCTGGGCGGTGTCGCGGTCCAAGCTGGGATACTGCCTCGCGGCGGGCGGCGAGGAGCCCGAGGCGGCGCAGTCCCTGGGGATCAACGTCGCCCGGGTGAAGCTGATCGCCATGGCGATCAGCGCCTTTCTCACCTCGCTCGCCGGCACCTTCTGGGCCCAGTTCACGCTCTACATCCACCCCAAGAGCGTCATGAGCTTGGACATTTCCTTCGAGATCGCCTTCATCGCGCTGATCGGCGGCCGCGGCTCGATCGCCGGACCGCTGCTCGGGGCGCTCCTGCTGCGGCCGGTGAGCGATTTTTCGCGCATTTATTTCGGGGACACGCTGCCCGGGCTGCACCTGGTGATCTTCGGGGTGGTCCTCATCCTCGTCATGCTCTACCAGCCGCGCGGCCTGCAGGAGCCGCTGACGCGCCTGTACCGCCGCGCGACGGCGCGCGGGGCCGCGGTGCGGGGGAGGGGATGAACCTGCTCGAGCTCCACCGCGTGAGCAAGCATTTCGGCGGGATCCGCGCCGTCGAGGAGTTCAGCCTCGAGGTGCGCGCCGGCGAAATCGTGGGCCTGATCGGACCGAACGGCGCCGGAAAATCCACGCTCTTCAATTGCGTCGCCGGCCTCTTCCCGCCGACCTCCGGCGAGATCGTCTTCCAGGGCAAACGGATCGACGGCCGCAAGCCCTGGGACCTCTGCCGCATGGGGATCGCCCGCACCTTCCAGATCGTCAAGCCCTTCGCCTCGCGCAGCGTGCTCTACAACGTGACCGTGGGCGCCTTCGCCGTGACCTCGCGGCTCCCCGAGGCCGAACGGTGGGCCCGCGAGGTCCTGCGGACGCTGCGCATGGAAGACAAGGCCGACATGCGGGCGGCCACCCTCACGATCGCCGACCGCAAGCGCCTGGAAATCGCCCGGGCGCTCGCCACCCGCCCCCGGCTTTTGCTCCTCGACGAGGTGATGGCGGGTCTGCGGCCGACCGAGGTCGACGAGATGGTCGCCGTGATCCGCCGGCTGCGGGAGTCGGGCATCACCTTCTTCGTCATCGAGCACATCATGCGCGCCGTGATGGCGCTCTCCGACCGCATCGCCGTCTTGCACTTCGGGCACAAGATCGCCGAGGGCACCCCGCAGGAGGTCGCCCGCGACGAGCGCGTGATCAAGGCCTACCTCGGAGAGGACTATGGCGCTGCTTGAGGTCGAAGGGCTCGCGGTGAGCTACGGGGACGTGCAGGTGCTCTTCGACCTCTCGCTGCGCGTGGAGGAGGGGGAGGTCGTGAGCATCATCGGCGGAAACGGCGCCGGGAAATCGACGCTGCTGCGCGCGATCTCGGGCCTGGTCCGCCCGCGGGGGGGCGAGATCCGCTTCGACGGCCGGCCCATCCACGCCCTCCCGCCGGAGCGGATCGTGGCCGAGGGCGTGGTCCATGTCCCCGAGGGCCGCCGGCTCTTCGGGCTGATGTCGGTCGAGGACAATCTGCGGACCGGCGCCTACCACCCCCGGGCGGCGGCGCACGAGAAGGAAACCCTGGAGCGGGTTTTCGGCCTGTTTCCGCGGCTCAAGGAACGGACCGCCCAGATGGCCATGACCCTCTCCGGGGGGGAGCAGCAGATGCTCGCCATCGGACGCGGGCTCATGGCCCGGCCGCGGCTGCTCATGCTCGACGAGCCCTCGCTCGGGCTGGCGCCGATTCTCCTCCGCAGCATCTTCGACACCGTGCGGCAAATCGCCACCCAGGGAACCACGGTGCTCCTCGTCGAACAGGACGTCAAGCACTCCCTCGAGCTCTCCCACCGCGGCTATGTGCTCGAGCACGGCCGGATCGTGCTCGAAGGGCCGGCGGCGGAGCTGCTCGGAAACCCCCATATCCGGACCGCCTATCTCGGGATCTGAACCCCCAACCTCCAAGGAGAAGATCGCCATGCCGTCGTCCTCCGCCACGAACCGAAGCCTCCAGGAACGCCGCGCCGCGGCCATCTCCGCCGGGGTCGCCAGCCTCACCCCCCTCTACGTCGCCTCCGCCCGCGGGGCGGTCGTGCGCGACGTGGAGGGGCGGGAGTACATCGACTTCGGCGGCGGCATCGGCGTCATGAACATCGGCCACTGCCACCCGCGGGTGGTCGCCGCCATCCGCGAGCAGGCCGAGAAATTCCACCACACCTGCTTCATGGTGAGCCCCTACGAGGTCGCCGTGCGGCTCGCCGAAAAACTCTGCCGCGTGACCCCGGGCGCCTTTCCCAAAAAGGCCCTCTTCGTGAACAGCGGGGCCGAGGCCGTCGAGAACGCGGTCAAGATCGCGCGCTACCACACGAAGCGACCCGCGGTGATCGTCTTCGAGAACGCCTACCACGGCCGGACCCTGCTCACGATGACGATGACGAGCAAGGTCAAGCCCTACAAGCTCGGCTTCGGCCCCTTCGCCCCCGAGATCTACCGGATGCCCTTCGGCGATACGCTCGGGCCCGAGCGGCTCAACGATTTCTTCGTCAAGCACGTCAACCCCGAGGCCGTGGCCTGCGTGGTGGCTGAGCCGGTCCAGGGCGAGGGCGGCTTCATCGCGCCGCCTCCCGGCTACTTCCAGGAACTCGTCCGCATCTGCCGCGAGCACGGCATCCTCTTCGTCGCCGACGAGATCCAAAGCGGCATGGGCCGCACGGGCCGGATGTTCGCGATCGAACACTGGGGGGTCGAGCCCGACCTCATCACGGTCGCCAAGAGCCTGGGGGCGGGCATGCCGATCGCCGCCGTGGTCGGGCGGGCGGAGATTCTCGACTCCGTGCACCCCTGGGGACTGGGCGGCACCTACGGGGCGAACCCCGTGGCCTGCGCCGCTGCGCTCGCCGTGCTCGAGGTCTTCGAGGAAGAGGACATGCTCGGGAAAGCCCGCCGCCTGGGGGAAACGCTGAGCGCACGCTTCGAGGCGTGGCGGCGGCGCTTTCCGATCATCGGCGAAGTCCGCGGCCTGGGGGCGATGCTCGGCTTCACCCTGGTGCGGGGGGAAGGGCGCACGCCGGCAGCCGAGGAGGCCAAACAGCTCGCTGCCTTCTGCCTCGAGCGCGGCCTCATCCTGCTCGTCTGCGGAACCTACGGCAACGTGATCCGCGTCCTTGCGCCCTTCGTCATCACCGACGCGGAGCTGGAACGGGGGCTTTCGATCTTGGAGGCGGGGCTCGCGGAGATCGGCAAAACGAAAACGGCCTGACGGCGGGGTCCGCGGGCCTCGCGGAACGCGCTCCGGCGCCGTGGGGGCCCCGGGCCGGCCCTCTACCCGAGGATCAGCCGCTGGGGATCCACGACCTCGCGCAGGATCGTGAGCTCGCGGGCGCTCGGGGGTTCGAGCTCGCGGGCGCGCGAGACGTCCACGGCGAACTCCATGTGCGCCAGGACCTCCTCCGGGCTTCCCCCCGGGTACCAGGCCTCGAGGAACATCTCGCGGCTTTCGGGATCGAAGGCCATCACCGCCAGGTCGGTGATCACGGCCTCCGGCCCCCCGCCGGGGAGCCCCGCGCGGCGGCGGCCGTCCTTGCCGTCGAGCCAGCCGGGGCTGGTCAGGTAGTCGACCCGTTTGACGAACTTGCGGCGCTCGTGCTGCATGAAGAGGATCGTGCGGTCGACGAAGGAGGCGACGTCGCAGGCCCCGCCGCTTCCCGAGAAGCGCACCTTCGGGTGAAGGTATTCGCCGATCGCGGTGGAATTGAGGTTGCCGTAGCGGTCGATCTGCGCCGCCCCCAGGATGCCGACGACGTGGCGCCCGGTCGTCGGGTTCTGCATCAGGGCGAAGGCATCGGCAAGCCCCGTGCAGGAGGAGGCGCCGTACATGACGCGGGGGTCGCCCACGGCGAGCGGGATCTCCTCGAGGCGCGAGTCGACGGCGCCGGTCTCGAAGATGATCACGCTGTTGGGGGCGTAGATGTGCTTCGCCGCCATCGCGGCGAGCATCGAGATGCCCGTGCCGCAGAACACGATCTCGCCGTCGCGGATCTTGCGTGCGGCGGCGAGCGTCATCAGCTCCCGGCGCGTGTATTCCATAAAGGGCTCCTTCGCCTGGCGGATCCCGGTCGCCTCAGCCTCAGCGCTTGAGGCCGGTGGCGTACCCCGTGCGGGAGTCGGCCCGGATGGCGGAAATCCGCTCCTGCACCGCGGCGATGCGTGCGGCGTGGTCCGGCATGGCGTAGATCCAGCGTTCGAGGTAGTCCGCCCAGCGTCGCTCGTCGGTCGCCGCCGTGCGGTAGTCGCTCAGGAACACGGGATCGTAGTCGTAGTAGCGGTAGCAGGCCGTGGGGTAGGCGCCGTAGGGGACCGGCACCACGGCGTCGACGACCACCCCCGGGATCTGGTTGCGCTCGGGCTCGTCGCGCAGATCCTCCGGTCCCACGAGCTCCTCGCAGGTCACGACGACGTGATGCGCGGCGCGGGCTTGTTCCATATCCGCGAAGGCAAGCCCGGCGATGCGGCAGGTGCCGTCCGGGGCGGCCTTCTGGACATGGAGCAGGGTGACGTCGGGCCGGATCGCGGGCACGAGGACCACGCGCTCCGTTTCCGCCCAGTCGCCGAAGGGGTTCTCGCAGACGACGAGCTTCTTCTTCGGAAGCCGCGGGTCGGCCGCGCGCATCTCCTCGGAAAACCCCCAGCGGGCGAGGATATCCGTCCCCAGGCCCGAACGCGTCGGCAGGAAGGGCACGCCCATCGCCCCGGCCAGGAAGCGGAGCGTCATCTGGTAGTTGGAGTAGTCCTCGAAGGCGATGCGGCCCTCCTCGACCGCCTTGCGGAAACGGATGCAGGTGGGGGCGAAGCGGCCTGTCCCGGCGTAGGCGATCTCGATGCGGGCCACACAGCCTGCGCCGACGAGCTCGTCCACCCCCTGGCCGTTCGAATGGGCGTAGAGATGGAGGTTTTTGCGGCGCCGGCGGATGATCTCGTAGACGGCGGCCATCGGGTTCCGGTTGCAGGTGAAGCCGCCGAGCGCGAGGTGGGTCCCGTCGGGGACAAAGCGGGAGACGGCCTCCTCCAGACCCATGACCTTGTCGGGTGCAATCCTCATCGCGGCACGTTCCGTCCTGTTTCGGCGTCGGCCGCGCCGGGGTGCTTCCGGCCGGCCTTTGCGTGTTAGCATTTGTTAGCATCGGAATCCCGGTCGGGTCAAGGGCCGGCCGCCCCCTTTGACAAGCCGCCCGTCGCCTTTTAGAAGAGCGACCAGCGTGCCGCCGCGGCACGATGCGAGGATTCGATGCGGACGAATGCGCAACCCTCTCCCGTGAGGCACGTGAGCGGCCTCGCCGCCGATGCCGACGGCCGAGTCTTCGACCTCCCCGGCTACGCCGCGGTCGGGATGGCCGGCGGGTTCTTCGCGCCGCTTTCCCTCGCCGAGACGATCCCCCTTCCTCACGGCAGCGAGCTCATGCTGCTCCCGGACCGCGTGCCGCTCCTCTACCACCTCGAGCGCAGGCGTCTCGAGCCGGTCCCGACCCATCCCGAGGACCCCGGCACCCCGCTGTTTGCGGTCGCGGCCTTCAACTCGCCGGGGGTCGTCGCCACCTGGAGCGCCGCCTACCGCGAGCGGCCCGGGGCGCGGATCTTGCCGCTCTTCTGCTACGGCGCCGTCGGCTGGGCGGGGGGACGTTTCCGGTCGGCGGCGGTGCGGGTCGACTGGGAGCCGCGCCAGGACCTGCGGCGCATGCCGCTGCGCGCGGTGCGCGCCGGGGTGCGCCGGATGCGGCGGATGCTCCCGCGAAACCGACTGCGGCGGCACCTCGAGACCTGCGCCCTGGTCTACGGCTGCCCGGCCGGGAAAAACTTCTTCCTCGGTCGCTACGAGGCCCCCCTGCCCACCGCCGTCGCCTGCAACGCCCGCTGCCTGGGGTGTCTCTCCCACCAGCCGGGGGGCGAAATCCCTTGCACCCAGGAGCGGATCCGCTTCACCCCCAGTCCCGCGGAGATCGCCGAGGTCGCCCTCGCCCACATCGCGCGCGCCCGCCGGCCGGTGGTGAGCTTCGGCCAGGGCTGCGAGGGCGAGCCGCTTACCGCCGCCCCGGTGATCGCCCCCGCCATCCGCCGCATCCGCGAGCAAACCGCCCGGGGCACGATCCACCTGAACACCAACGCCAGCCTCCCCGGAGAGCTGGCCGCGCTTTGCGCGGCGGGGCTCGACAGCATCCGCGTCAGCATGAACAGCCTGCGGCCCGCCTGCTACGAGGCCTACTTCCGGCCCCGAAACTACCGCTTCCGGGATGTCCTGCGCAGCATCGACCTCGCCCTCGAGCGCGGGCTCTTCGTCGCCGTCAATTACCTGAACACCCCGGGCTTCACCGACACCCCCTCCGAGTTCAAGGCGCTGTGCGCCTTTCTGCGACGCCACCCGGTGCACATGATCCAGTGGCGCAACCTCAACTACGACCCGCTCCGCTACCGGGAGGCCATGGCGCGGGTTGCCCGGCCGGAGATCCCCTTCGGCATGCGGGGGCTCGTTTCCGCCGTGCGCCGCGAATTTCCGCGCCTGAAATTCGGCTACTTCAACCCCCCGCGGGAGAAATGGACGGTGCGGGGACCGGATCCGCGCTGACCCCCCCGAGGGAGTTCGCGGCCTCCGGCACCGCGTTCACATCCCCCCGGGGGAGAACCCTTCGAACCGGAGGAGGCGACCATGGCCATGACCCGTGTTCTTTCCCTCGACGGGGGCGGCATCCGGGGGCTGCTGTCGACCGTGATCCTGCAGCGGCTCATCGCGACCCCGGGACTCGAAACCCTCCTCGCCGCGGCCGATCTCCTGGCCGGGACCTCGACGGGCGGGCTGATCGCGCTCGCCGTGGCCCGCGGAATCGATCTCGCCGAGATCCGCAGGCTCTACGAGGACAAGGCGAAGACGATCTTCGACGACACCTGGCTGGACGACCTCGTGGACCTGGGAAAGCTCCGCGGCGCCGAGTACGACATCAAGGGCCTGCGCCGCGAACTGCGCCGTCTCTTCGGCGAGACGACCCTCGGGGAGCTCGCCAAGCCGGTCCTGATCCCGAGCTTCGACCTCGACAACGAGGATCCCGACCCGGGCAAGCGGCAATGGAAACCCAAGCTCTTCCATAACCTGCCCGGCCCGGGGACCGACGCCGGGATGCGCGCGGCGGACGTGGGCCTCTACACCTGCGCCGCCCCGACCTACTTTCCCTCCGTCGACGGCTTCATCGACGGCGGGGTCTATGCCAACAACCCCGCCATGTGCGCCCTCGCCCAGACCCAGGACCGACGCTACGGCCCGCCCGCCGACCTGGGCGAGGTGCGGTTGTTTTCGCTCGGAACGGGCCTCAACCTGCAGTACATCAAGGGCAAGGCGAACGACTGGGGCTACGCCCAGTGGGCGAAGCCGCTGGTGAACCTCATGCTCGACGGGACCGCGGGGATCGCCGACTACCAGTGCCGCCAGATCCTGGGCGACCGCTATCACCGGCTCTGCCCCATCTTCCCGCCCGGGACCACGTTCCCCATGGACGGGGTGGACAAGATTCCCGCCCTCGTCGACTTCGCCGAGGCCGTCCCACTGAACGACACGATCGCCTGGCTCCGGCGCTGGTGGTGATTGACAGCCACGCGCCGGCGCGGCTATGAACGCTTTATCCGGCAGGCGGATCCCGGCCGCGGCGTGCGTTGGCCGCGGTCGAACCCGCCCTCTTCACCCCCACCCGAAGGAGGCGCCCCCATGCGCAAGGCGACAGCCGTTTTCCTCGTGTTGCTCCTTGGCCTTTTCGTTCTCCCCCGGCTCGAGGCCGCGGGCGGCCACCTCAAGGTCGCGCTCACCGCGAACCTGAACACGCTCGACCCGGCCAAGGCCAAGAGCGGGGACGAGTACCTCTACATGTTCATGGTCTTCAACGCCCTCACGCGGATCGCCCCCGACATGAGCGTTCAGCCCGATCTCGCCGAACGCTGGGAGGCGAGCGCCGATCTCAAGACCTGGACCTTCCACCTGCGCAAAGGGGTGCGCTTCCACCACGGCCGCGAACTCGAGGCCGAGGACGTGAAGGCGACCATCGAGCGCATCCAGGACAAGGCGACCGGCTCCACGGCGCGCGTCAATTTCCTGATGGTCGAAAAGATCGAAGCCCCGGACCGGCACACCGTGAAATTCACCCTCTCCCTCCCCTATGCCGCGTTTCCCGAAATCCTGGGCGAGCGGCAGGCGCGCATCGTCCCCCGGGATCGGATCGCGGAGCTCCCCACCCAGCCGGTCGGCACGGGCCCCTTCCGCTTCAAGTCCTTCAAGCCGGGGGACCGCGTGGAGCTGACGAAGAACCCCGACTACTTCGAGGCCGGCCTTCCCAAGCTCGATGCCGTGACCCTGCTCGTCATCCCCGAGAGCGCGACACGGATCGCGGCGCTCGAAACCGGCGAGGTGCATGCCGTCTGGAAGCTCCCCCTGGAGGCGATCGACCGACTCAAGAAACATCCCCAGGTCGTGGTGGACGAGGTGCCGACCTCGAGCTGGGACGGCATCATCATGCACAACCGCATGCCGCCCTTCGACAACCCGAAGGTGCGCAAGGCCGTCTTTCTCGCGATCGACAAGGCCCAGGCCGCCGAGATCGCCCTCTTCGGGCACGGCAGCCCCACCATCACGCCCATCCCCCCCAGCCACCCCTTCTTCAACGAGACAATCCCGCTGAAGGCCGATCTTGCCCAAGCGAAAAAACTCCTGGCCGAGGCGGGGTACCCGAACGGCTTCGAGACGACCCTCATCGTCCCCGAGGGGCGGCCGGAACGGGAGCGCCTGGGGCTGGCCGTGCGCGACATGCTCAAGGCCGTGGGCGTGAAGGTGAACATCCAGCGCGTCCCCTGGGACAAGTTCCTGGCCGACGTCGAGGGCAAGGCCGCCTTCTCGATCAACGGCTTTTTCAGCCGCCCGACCGTCGACACCTCGCTCTATCCCTGGTACCACAGCTCGGGGTCCTGGAACACGGGGCTGTGGCACTACAAAAACGAGCGCGTCGACCGGCTCCTGGACACGGCCCGCCAGACCGCCTCGGTCGAGGAACGGCGCAAGCTCTACCGCGAGCTGCAGCAGGTGGTCGCCGAGGATCCGCCCTCGGTCGTCCCCTACGTCGTCAACCAGGTCGACGGCTTCCGAAAGGAGGTCAAGGGGTTGCGCTCGAACCCGATGCTCTGGTTCGACGTGCGCCAGGTGACCCTCGAATGATTCGCCTCGGCGCCCCGCGGGGCGGGAATCCCCCGCCCCGCGGGGGGAAATCCTTGCGCGCCGGGCTTCCGGCCGCGGGCGTTGCGCCATGATCCTCTACACGCTGCGGCGGCTCGTCCTGATCGTCGTTCTCCTGGGCGTGATGTCCGTCTTGCTCTTCGCCATCACCCAGGTGCTGCCGGGGAACGTGGCACGCATGATCCTCGGCCAGTTCGCCACCGCCGATGCGATCGAGGCGGTCGAGACCAAGCTCGGGCTGAAGGACCCCCTGGCCGTTCAATACGGCCGCTGGTTTTCGAAGGTGATCCAGGGGGATTTCGGCCAATCGCTCATCATGGAACGGCCGATCGGGCCGGTGCTCTCCGAGGCGCTCGGCCGTTCGGCGATCCTGGCCGGGCTGAGTTTCGTCCTCGTGGCCGCGGTCGGGATCCTCCTCGGCGTGATTGCCGCCGTCCGCAAGAATCGGCCGGTCGACCATGCCGTCTCGGTCTTTTCCTACCTCGGCATCTCGGTGCCCGAATTTTTCTGGGGGATCGCCTTCATCCTCGTCTTCGCCCGCTGGCTGGGATGGCTTCCCTCGGCCGGCTACAGCCCCCTCGACGACGGCCTGTGGAACTGGTTCTCCCGGCTGATCGGGCCCACCTTGACCCTCACCTTCACCCTGATCGCCCATGTCTCCCGCCTGACCCGCTCCTCCATGCTCGAGACCCTGCGCTCCCGGTACGTGCTCGCCGCCCGCGCCAAGGGTCTGCCGGAGCGGGTGATTCTCTTCCGGCACGCCCTGCGGAACGCGTTGCTGCCCACGATCACGGTGCTGGCGATCGACGTGGGCTGGCTCTTCGGCGGGATCGTCGTCGTGGAGACCGTCTTTGCCTTCCCCGGGCTCGGCCGGCTGGTCGCCTTCGCCATCGAGCGCCGGGACCTGCCGCTCATCCAGGCCACGCTCCTGGTCATCACGGCCATCTACTGCCTCGCCAACCTCGCGGCCGACCTGCTCTACGCCGCCCTGAACCCCCGGATCCGCTATGCCCGCAGGACCTCCTGAGCCCGTCGCCCGGCGCCGCCTCCCCGGGAACCTCGTCGCCGGCGCGGCCCTCGTGGCGGCGATCGCCGCGGCGGCGCTGGTCGGGCCCTGGCTCGCCCCGTTCCCCTACGACGAGTTCCACATCCGCGACCGCCTGAAACCGCCGGATGCCGTCTACTGGTTCGGCACCGACGAGTACGGCCGCGACGTCTTCAGCCGCGTCCTCGTGGGATCCCGGATTTCCCTGTTCATGGGGGTCGCGGCGACCGCGGTGAGCCTCTTCTGCGGCGTCACCCTCGGTCTGGCCGCCGGCTTCTTCCGCGGCCGGGTCGACGAGTGGCTCATGCGCCTGATGGATCTGCTCATGTCGTTCCCGCCGGTCATCCTGGGGCTGCTCATCCTGGCGGTCACCCCGCCCAGCCTCTGGAAAACGGTGCTCGCCGTGGGCATCGTGTACATCCCGGCGATCGTCCGCGTCACCCGCTCGGTCACCCTCGAGCTCGCGCAGGAGGAATTTGTCCTCGCCGCCCGCGCCCGGGGGGAAAACGCCGGCTACATTCTCTTCCGCGAAATCCTGCCGAACGCCTGGCCGCCGATCATCGTGGAGGCAAGCCTTCGGGTCACCTTCGCGATTCTCCTCGGCGCCGCCCTCTCCTTTCTGGGCATGGGCGCCCAACCGCCCAGCTCGGACTGGGGCCTCATGATCAGCGAAGCCCGCTCCTACCTCGACCAGGCCTGGTGGATGGCGGTCTTCCCGGGACTCGTCATGTGCCTCACCGTCGTGGGGATCAATCTCTTGGGCGACGGCCTGCGGGAATGGCTCGACCCCCGGCTCCGCCACGGAGGCGCCTGATGGGCTCTTCGCCTTCCCCCCCCCTGCTCGAGGTCGAGGGGCTCTGCGTCTCCTACGCCACCGCCCGCGGCAGGCTCAGGGCGCTGAACGGGGTCTCCTTTCGGTTGCAGCCGGGGGAGGCCCTGGGGCTCGCAGGCGAATCCGGCTCGGGAAAGAGCACGGTCGCCCTCGCGCTGCTGGGCCTCCTCGGCCCGGAGGCCGCCCTTTCGGCCCGGCGGCTCCACTTCCAAGGCCGGGATCTCCTCTCCCGATCGCCCGAAGAGCGGCGGCGGCTTCGCGGCGGCGCGATGGCGATCGTCTTCCAAGACCCCTTCACGGCGCTCAACCCCTCGCTCCCGGTCGGCCGCCAGGTGGCCGAGCCCATGGTCTTCCACCGGGGGCTTGCGGAAGCCGAGGCCCTCGCCGCAGCGATCGACCTTCTCCGCCAGGTGGGGATCCCCCGGCCGGAGGTCGTCGCCCGTTCCTATCCCCACCAGCTCTCGGGCGGCATGCAGCAGCGGGCCCTGATCGCGACGGCCCTCGCCGCCGAACCCGAACTGCTGATCCTCGATGAGCCCACCACCGCCCTCGACGTCACGATCGAGGCCCAGATTCTCGACCTGCTCGAGAACCTGCGCCGCTCGCGGCGGCTCTCCATCCTCTTCATCTCCCACAACCTGGGCGTCATCCACCGCCTGTGCGAATCGGTCTGCATCCTTTACGCGGGGGAGGTCTGCGAGACGGGCCCCACGAAAGCCGTGTTCCGCGACCCGGCTCACCCCTACACGCGGGGCCTGCTCGCCAGCCTGCCGCGCCTGGCCGCCGGGCCCCGCAGGCGCCTCTCCCCGATCCCGGGCACCCTCCCCGACCTGGAGAAGCCGCCGCCGGGGTGCCTGTTCCACCCGCGCTGCCCGTACGGCGACCCGCGCTGCGGCGAGCAGTCGCCCGTCATTTCCTCCCCCGGCCCGGAACGCGCGGTCCGCTGCTGGAAGGCCGAGGAGATCCGCGGTGTGGCCTGGGAGGAGGCGGCGGGCGGACACGTCCTGGCCGCCGCGGGGGGGGAGGAGCCGCCGGGACCGGCCGTCGCGCCGCTGGTCGTCGTCCGCGAGTTGAGGAAGCGCTACCGGCTGGGGGGGGTCTGGGACGCCCTGGTTTGGAAACGACCCGCCGGCGGGGGATGGCCCCGTCCGGCGTGGGAGCCGAAATTTCTGCAGGCCCTCGACGGCGTCTCGCTGGCGGTCGCCCCCGGCGAGGTGCTTGGTCTCGTGGGCGAGTCGGGGTGCGGCAAAACCACGCTGGGCCGCACGATCCTGCGGCTGATCGACCCCGACGGGGGCGAGATCGCGATCGGCGGCCGCGACATCGCCCGCGCCGCGGAGAGGGAGCTTCGGCCGGTGCGGAGGGCGGCCCAGATCGTCTTTCAGAACCCGGACTCCTCCCTCAACCCCCGCAAGACCGTGGGCGAGATCATCGGCCGGCCCCTCGAGCGTTTCCGGATCGCCTCGGGCGCGGGGTTGCGGCGGCGCGTGGGGGAACTGCTGGAGATGGTGCGCCTTGCGCCCTCCTACGCCTCGCGCTACCCGCACCAGCTGAGCGGGGGGGAAAAGCAGCGGGTCGGCATCGCCCGCGCGCTCGCCACCTCCCCGCGGTTCCTCGTCTGCGACGAGGCCGTATCGGCCCTCGACGTCTCCGTGCAGGCGGCGGTGCTCAACCTCCTCGAAGACCTGCGTCGGGAGCTGGGGCTCGCCTTTCTCTTCATCACCCATGACCTCTCGGTCGTCGCCCACCTCGCCCACCGCGTGGCGGTGATGTACCGCGGAGGCATCTGCGAGGAAGGCACGATCGCCCAGGTGCTCCGGCCCCCCTTCCATCCCTACACCGAGGCCTTGCTCTCCGCCGTCCCGCGGATCGACGGCGAGCGCACGCGCATCCGGCTGCGGGATGAGGGGCCCGCGGCGGAGTTCTCCGGCCGGGGGTGCCGCTTCCAGGGCCGCTGCCCGCGGATCCTGGGGGAGATCTGCCGCACGGTCGCCCCCCCCGTGCTCGAGCCGCTCCCGGGGCACCGGATCCTCTGCCACCACCGGCTGGAAACCCTGGCGGCGGTTGCCCCCCCGATCGCGGAAGCGGCCCCGCAGGCGAGCGCCTGATCGCCGCGACGAGGCCGCGGGCGAGGCGTTTCCCTCGACGGCGCTTGCGTTCCGCCCGCGCCGTCGCATCTTCTGCCGTGAACGTCGCCTGTGCCAAAGGAGAACCCGATGGGGTACGCGTTCAAGGTCTATGCGGCGATGCTGGTCGTTTTCTTCGCCGTGGACATGGTGTGGCTGGGCTGGCTCGCCCGCGGCTTCTACCGCAAGCACCTGGGGCACTGGCTCGCGGCGGAACCCAACTGGACGGCGGCGATCCTCTTCTACCTGCTCTTCATTCTGGGGATCCTCGTCTTCGTCGTCCTGCCGGGGCTTGAGGCCGGCTCGCTCGGCCGCACCCTCGCCCGCGGCGCCCTCTTCGGCCTGGTCACCTACGCGACCTACGACCTCACCAACCTCGCCACCGCCCGCGACTGGCCGCTCGTGGTGACGGTCGTGGACCTGGCCTGGGGAACGGTCCTGAGCGCGCTCGTCGCCGCCGCGGGCTTCCTGGCGGGAAGAGCGTTCGCCTGACCGCATCAGGCGAAGGTCTCGATCTTGTGGGTGACCGTGGTTTTGATGAGCTCGAGGGTTTCGGCGAGGACGGCGATCACGTGCTCGCGCACGTCGCCCGCCACGGCGAGCAGCATCACGTCCTCGCCCACGGCGAGGTCGCGGCCCTCGGCGATCTCGACCTGCACGTCGAGGATGCCGGGACGGCGCCGCTGCCGTTCGAGCAGGAGCGCGAGGCGCTCGCGGTCCACGACGACGCGCAGGCTCCGCACGCGCCTTCCGTCGCGGGCCGTTTCGCGCACGACCCCGTTGTGGACAAGGATCATGCCCGCGCGGGAGAAGTCGGGCCGGCTGCGGATTCTCTCCACGAGCGCCTGCAGGTTCACGCCCCGCCTCCCGTCGGTCGGCCCGCAAGGAGGGCCTCGGCCCGGGCCAGGTCCTCCGGGGTGTTCACGTTGAAAAACGAGCGCAGCTCGGGGTCGCATCGCCGCAAGACCGCCTCGGGGATCTCCCGGACCTTCTTTCCCGCAAGCGCCCACTGGATCTTGTACAGCCCCCGCCGCAGATGGTCCTCCACGGCCCGCAGGCAGCGCTTGGAGTAGGCCGCGCAGAGGGGCTCGAAGCCCGCGGCGGTGTGGGGGATGACGAGATCCACGCCGGGATCGATCCCTTCCAGGACGGCCTCGATCACCCCGCGCTGCAAAAAGGGCGTGTCACAGGCGGCAAAGAAGGCATGGGGCCGGCCGGCGTAAAAAAGACCCGTGTGGATCCCCGTGAGCGAGCTGCGCACCGGGAAAAGATCGGTCACGATGAGGGCGTCCCACGCGAGGAACTCCTCGGGGCGATTGGTGACGAGGATGATCTCCTCGAAGAGGCCCGTGAAGGCCTCGAAGAGGCGGTCGAGGATGCGCACCCCCCCCACCCGCAGCAGGGCCTTGTTGCAGCCGCCGTAGCGGGTGCTCAAGCCGCCGGCCAGAATGACGCCCGTGCAGGGCTGAGACATGGGCCCCTCCCCCACGCGGCCGAGGATAGTCGAGCCGTGCGCCGAGTTCAAGCGCCGCCCGGAAGCGGATTGATTCTCCGGCGCCGGTTGGGATACATTCCGGGGTCGCCGCGCGCGATCGAACGCTCAGGAAAGGACAGCCGATCATGGGTACCGCCGAGCACAAGCACGGGGCCCCCCCCTGCGTGACGGTCGCCGTGCTCAGCGTCTCCACGACCCGGACGCTGGCCGAGGACGAAAGCGGCCGCTGGATCCGTCAGGCGGCCGAGGCCCGCGGGCACCGCGTGGCCCTGCACCGCGTGGTCCCCGACGACGCCGCCGCGCTCGCCATGACGGTCCGCGAAATCACCGAAATCCCCGGGGTCGAGGTCCTCCTCGTCACGGGCGGGACGGGCATCACCCCGCAGGACGTGACCATCGAGGCGCTCGCCCCCCTGTTTACGAAAACGCTGAGCGCCTTCGGCCCGCTCTTCGCCCAGCTCAGCCTGCAGGAGATCGGACCGGCGGCGATGCTCTCGCGCGCCACCGCCGGGGTCATCGGCCACACGGCCGTCTTCTGCATGCCGGGCAGCCTGGGCGCCTGCCGGCTCGCCTGCGAGCGGCTCATCTTCCCGGAACTGGGCCATCTCGTGAAACACTTGAAAGGGCCCTGAAACGCCCTCCCGTCCGTTTCGAACGCCGCCCCGCCCCTCTGGCCGCGGCCGCCGCCCAGGCCGCCGTCGGCCGCCGGCCGGCGGAAACGGAACCCAGCCGAAAAGAAAGGATGTGACCATGCGCACCAAAGTTTGCTCCTGGAACGAGTGGGACCCCCTGCGGCACGTCATCGTCGGCCGCGCCGACGGCACCATGGTTCAGGCCCCCGAGCCCGCCGTGGACCGCGACTGGCCGGAGTACGGCTTCCCGCGGGGGACCTGGGGCCGGCTCCCCCGGGAGATGGAAGACAAGGCGAACGAGCAGCTCGACCACTTCGCCGCCCTGCTCGAAAAGCGGGGCATCCGCGTCGACCGTCCCACCCCGCTCGACTTCAGCCGGCCGGTCGAAACCCCCGACTGGCGGCAGGAGAGCATGTTCGGCTGCATGCCGCCGCGCGACGTCCTGCTCACGGTCGGGCACGAGATCCTCGAGGCGACCATGTCCTACCGCAGCCGCTGGTTCGAGTACCTCGCCTACCGGCCGCTCCTCGAGCGCTACTTCCGCGAGGACCCCGAGTTCCGCTGGGAGGCGGCCCCCAAGCCGCGGCTGACCGAGCGCACCTACAAGAAGGACTACTGGAAGATCTTCCACGGCCTGAGCGAGGAGGAAAAACTCGAGCGCACCCGGCGGCGCGACTGGATCCTGACCGAGGTCGAGCCCTGCTTCGACGCCGCCGACGTCGCCCGCTGCGGCCGGGACCTCTTCGTTCAGCAGTCCACGGTGACGAACGCCGCCGGGATCGACTGGCTGCGGCGCCACTTCCCCGGCCACCGCATCCACTCCGTGATCTTCCAGGAAGACCAACCGATGCACATCGACGCGACCTTCGTGCCGCTCCGGCCGGGGCTGGCCCTCTCCAACCGCGTGCGCAAGCCGCTGACGCCCGAGCTGGTCGAGCTTTTTCGCAAAAACGACTGGGAAATCGTCGAGTGCGCCAAGCCCGCCCACGACAAGAAAGCGAAGCTCTCCTTTTGCAGCGTGTGGCTCTCGATGAACGTGCTTGTCCTCGACCCGAAGACCGTCTGTGTCGAGGCCTCGGAAGTGGACCAGATGGAGCAGCTCGACCGGCTGGGGTTCGAGGTGATCCCCGTGCCGTTCTGGGACGTGGCGGCTTTCGGCGGCGGGCTCCACTGCGCCACGGCGGACGTCTACCGCGAGGGGACCCTCGAGGACTACTTCCCCCGCCAGATCCCCGGCTTCTGAACGCCCGCGGCGGAACCGGGGAGCGCGCCCGCCCGGCGGCCGCGTTCCCCCGCCGGATCCCCCCGGCGCCGCCTCCCGGCCGAACCGCGGGGGCGGCGCTCCCCGGGGATCAGCCGGAAACGGCTTTCCCCGCGCTCCAGGCGCGCCCCACGGCCTCCCCGATGCGGAAGTAGCGGTTTTCCGGCATGGAGAGGACGAAGGGGTCGATCTTGCGCAAATCGGGCCGCCCCTCGCTCAGGGCGTGCTCGGCGGCGAAGACCTCGACCACCTCGCCGATGTAGAGCGTGTCGCCGGGAAGAGCGACCTTCTCGGCCAGACGGCAGGCCATGACGAGCGGGCAGTCGGCGATCAGCGGGGCGTGGGCCAGGGTGCCGAAGAAGACCTCGAAGAGGCGGGATTTGTCCTTCGTCCTGCCCGAAACGATGCCGCAGTAGTCTGTCTTCGCGAGCAGCGCGACGTCGGGCACATTGATGCTGAATTCGCCGTGCTCCTCGATCCCCCGGTTCGTGTGGTGACTGCCCAAGGCGGCGAGCATCATCGGCGGCTTCAGGGTGACGCGCGTGACCCAGGCGGCGGCGAGGAAATTCACCTTTCCCTCGACCACCGCGCCGACGAGGGTCATCGGCATGGGGACGGGATAGGCGTCCCCGGGGGCGATCCGGATATGGCTCATGCGTCCTCCTCTTCGAGGTCGAGCACCATCCCGACCTCGTCGCAGCGGAAATACTTGGGGCAACGGCTGCACTCGCCCCAGACCTTCGCGGGAAGCTCCTCGCGCCTTTTGCGCACGAAGCCCAGGCGCGCGAAGAACGCCTCCGAAAGCGTGAAGGTGAACAGCCTGCGGATGCCGAGGCGGAGGGCCTCGGCCTTCAGGTGCTCGACGAGCCTTCGGCCGAGGCCCCGGTTTTGGTACGCGGGGTGGATGGCGAGCGATCGCACCTCGGCCATGTCCTCCCAGAGGACGTGCAGGCTGCCGCAGGCGACGACCGCCCCGCCCGCCTGCTCGTCGACGACCACGGCGAAGTCACGGATGTTCTCGTAGAGGTACTGCGGCCCGCGCGGCAGCATGAGGTGGCGCGCGGCGTAGTCGTTGACGAGCGCGAGGATCGCCTCCACGTCGGCGACGCGCGCCTGGCGGATCGGCAGATCGAGCGTCTCGAGGCCGTTGGGAGACTCCGGGTAGGCGACCTCGGGCGGTTTCTCCCCCGGCCTGCCGGCCGGCGGGGGCTCCGGGAATTCGTCGTGCATCGCGTTTGCCGTTCTCCTCGCCCAACCCGCTACAGCAGGCGATGGTAATCCTGCAGGCAGCGGTACTCGGGCGGGTGCTTCTGGTTCGCCCGCAGCCCGCGCACGATCGCCTCGGCCGCCGACAGCGTGGTGATAAAAGGCACGCGGTACTTGATCGCCGTCCAGCCGATCGCGTACTCGTCCTGCCGTGCGCGGTGGCCGAGCGGCGTGTTGATGATCAGCTGGATCGCGCCGTTCTTGATGTCGTCCACGACGTTCGGCCTTCCCTCGCTCACCTTGAGGACCGGCTGCACCGGGATGCCGCGCGCGGAGAGCGTCTCGGCCGTCCCGTGGGTGGCCACGAGCGCGTAGCCCAGCTTGTGGAGGTTCTCGGCGATCGGGACGATGCGCGCCTTGTCGTTGTCGTTCACGCTGAGAAAGACGCGGCCGCCGGTCGCGATCCGCACCCCGGTCGCCTCGAAGGCCTTCATCACGGCGTTGCCGAAGGTCTCGGCGATCCCCATCACCTCGCCCGTCGAGCGCATCTCCGGCCGCAAGAAGATGTCCGCCTTCTCGAAGCGGTCGAAGGGAAAGACCGACTCCTTGACGGCGACGTAGGGCGGGTCCGCGGGTACGCGCAGGTTCATCGACGCCAGCCTCTCCCCGGCCATGATGCGCACGGCGAGCTTCGCCACGGGGACCCCCGTCGCCTTGCTCACGAAGGGCACCGTGCGCGAGGCCCGCGGGTTGACCTCGAGAACGTAGAGCGTGTCGTAGAGGATGGCGAACTGGATGTTGAGAAGCCCCTTCACCCGCAGGCGCGCGGCGATCGCGACGGTGGCCTCGAGGATGTCCTCGCGCTGCTCGCGGCTGAGCAGGTAGGGGGGCAGGACCGCCATGCTGTCCCCCGAGTGGACCCCCGCCTCCTCGATGTGCTGCATCAGCCCCACGATCTCGGTGCGCTCCCCGTCGCTCAGCGCGTCCACGTCGAACTCGTAGGCATCCTCGAGGAACCGGTCGAGCAGCACGGGGTGCTCCTCGGAGACCCGCACGGCCTGCTGCATGTAGGTCTCGAGCGCCGTCGGGTCGTAGACGATCTCCATCGCCCGCCCGCCGAGAACGTAAGAAGGCCGGACCATGAGCGGGAACCCGATCTGCTGCGCGGCCGCGACCGCCTCCTCGACCGTGGCGGCCGTCGCGTACTGGGGGTGGGCGATGTCGAGCTCGTCGAGCAGGGCCCCGAAGCGGTCGCGGTCCTCGGCGAGATCGGTCGAGTCGGGGGAGGTCCCCCAGATCGGCACCCCGGCCTTTTCGAGCGCGACCGCCAGCTTGAGCGGGGTCTGCCCGCCGAACTGCAGGATCACCCCCTCGGGCTTCTCGAGTTCGATCACGTTCAGGACGTCCTCGTAGGTGAGGGGCTCGAAGTAGAGCTTGTCGGCGACGTCGTAGTCGGTCGAGACCGTCTCGGGGTTGCAGTTGATCATGATGGCCTCGAGGCCGAGCTCCTTGAGGGCCTGGATCCCGTGCACGCAGCAGTAGTCGAACTCGATCCCCTGGCCGATGCGGTTGGGCCCCCCGCCGAGGATGATCACCTTGCGCCGTCCCGAGGGGCGCGACTCGTTTTCCTCGTCGTAGGTCGAGTAATAGTACGGGGTGAAGGACTCGAACTCGGCCGCGCAGGTGTCGACGATCTTGTAGGCGGGGAGCACCCCCGCCGCCTTGCGCATGGCGCGGATCTCGGCCTCGCGTTTGCCGAGGAGCAGCCCGAGGTGCTTGTCGGAGAACCCCATGCGCTTGGCCCGCCGCAGCGTCTCGGCGCGCAGCGTGCTCCTCTCGGCGTATTCGCGGGCGATCACGCCCTCGAACTCGACGAGCTGGCGCAGGTTCTCGAGAAACCAGACGTCGATCCCCGTCAGGCGGCAGAGTTCCTGGGGCGAGATCCCCTGGGTGAGGGCCTGCCAGAGCTTGAGGATCCGGTCGGGGGTCCCCGAGCGCAGGTCGTCCAGGAGCGCCGTCCGGCTCATGCGCGCGATCGAGGGCTCCTCGCGGGCGTGGAAGCCGGACCCGCCGTTTTCGAGCGAGCGCAGCGCCTTGTTCAGCGCCTCCTTGAAGGTGCGCCCGATCGCCATGGCCTCGCCCACGGACTTCATCTGCGAGGTGAGCCGCCGGTCGTTTCCCGGGAATTTCTCGAAATCCCACCGCGGCACCTTGACCACGACGTAGTCGATCGCCGGCTCGAAGGAGGCCGGCGTCTTGCGGGTGATGTCGTTGGGGATCTCGTCCAACCGGTAGCCGACGGCGAGCTTGGCGGCGATCTTGGCGATGGGAAAGCCCGTCGCCTTGCTGGCGAGCGCCGAGCTGCGCGAGACCCGGGGGTTCATCTCGATCACGACCATCTCGCCGGTGTCGCGGTTGAGGGCGAACTGGATGTTCGCCCCGCCGGTCTCGACGCCCACCCGGCGGATGATCTGCTTGGCGGCATCGCGCATGTTCTGGAGCTCGACGTCGGTCAGCGTCTGGGCCGGCGCCACCGTGATGCTGTCCCCGGTGTGGATCCCCATGGGGTCGAAGTTCTCGATCGAGCAGACGATCACGAAGTTGTCCGCCGTGTCGCGCATGACCTCGAGCTCGTATTCCTTCCAGCCGAGGACCGACTGCTCGATGAGCACCTCGCCCACGGGACTCGCCGAAAGCCCCCAGCGGGCGGCCGCGGGGAACTCCTCGCGGTTGTAGACGACGCTGCCCCCGATGCCGCCGAGGGTGAAGGAGGGCCGGATGATGAGCGGGAAGCCGATCCGCTCGGCCGCGGCGAGCGCCCCCTCGAGGCTGCGCACGACCTCCCCTTGCGGGACCCGGAGGCCGATCTCGAGCATCGCGTTGCGGAACCGCTCGCGGTCCTCGGCCAGACGGATCGTCTCCAGCCGCGCGCCGATCAGCTCGACGCCGTGCTCCTCGAGCACGCCCCGTTCGGCGAGCTCGACCGCGAGGTTGAGGCTCGTCTGCCCGCCGAGCGTGGGGAGCAGCGCGTCGGGCCGCTCCTGGGCGATGATGCGCGCGATCGCCTCGGCGTGCAGCGGCTCGATGTAGGTGCGGTCGGAGAACTCCGGGTCGGTCATGATCGTCGCCGGGTTGGAGTTGACGAGGATCACGAGAAAGCCTTCCTGCTTGAGCGCGCGGCAGGCCTGGGTGCCGGAGTAGTCGAACTCGCAGGCCTGGCCGATCACGATCGGCCCCGAGCCGATCACGAGGATGCGCTTGATGTCCTTGCGTTTAGGCATGGAAGCGCTCCATCTCCTGGATGAAATGGTCGAAGAGGTACTGGCTGTCGTGCGGGCCGGGCGCGGACTCGGGGTGGTACTGCACCGAGAAGGCCGACAGCCGCTTGTGACGGAAGCCCTCGAGGGTCTGGTCGTTCAGGTTGATGTGCGTGATCTCCACCTCGTCGGCGGGCAGGCTGTCGATGTCGACGATGAAGCCGTGGTTCTGGGAGGTGATCTCGATCGCCCCGGTCGGCAGGTACTTGACGGGGTGGTTCGCCCCGTGGTGGCCGAACTTCAGCTTGCGGGTGCGGCCGCCGAGCGCCAGCCCCAGGATCTGGTGGCCGAGGCAGATGCCGAAGATGGGCCGGCGGCCGAGGAGCTTGCGCACCGCCTGCACGGCGTAGTCCACGGGCTCGGGGTCGCCGGGTCCGTTCGAGAGGAAGATGCCGTCGGGGTTCCAGGCGAGGATCTCCTCGGGGGGGGTGGCCGCGGGGAAAATCTCGAGCAGGCATCCCGAGCGCCTGAGCGAACGCAGGATGGAGAACTTGACCCCGTAGTCGTAGACCGCGACCCGGAAGGTCTTCCGCACGGGGGGGGGCTCCGCCGCGTCCGCCTCTTCGATCGGCCAGCGGTAGGGGGCCGGGGTGGTCACCTCGTGCACGATGTCGCGGCCGACGAGGGGTTTGCCGGCCCGCAGCCGCGCGAGCAGGTCGGCGAGCGGCTCCGTCGAGGTCGTGATCATCCCCATCTGGGCGCCGCGGTCCCGCAGCCGCCGCGTGAGCGCCCGCGTGTCGATGTCGTGGATGCCCGGCACCCGGTGGTGCCGCAGGTACTCGTCCAGGCTGCGATTCGCCTGCCAGTGGCTCACGATGGGGCTCAGCTCGCGGATGATGAAGCCCGCGGCGTAGATGCGCCGGGACTCGAAATCTTTCGGGTTGACCCCGTAGTTGCCGATCTGGGGATAGGTCATGGCCACGAGCTGGAAGTGGTAGGAGGGGTCGGTCAGGATCTCCTGGTAGCCGCAGAGGGCGGTGTGGAAGACCACCTCGCCGACCGCCTCGCCCGGGTGGCCGAAGGACAGCCCCTCGTAGCAGGTCCCGTCCGCAAGAATCAGCCGCGCATTCATGGCGCTCTCCTCAATCGCGCTTGAATTGCGAGTAATCCGGCCTGCGGTAGCGGCTTTCGCCGCCGCCCTCGATCGCGAGCAGCGCCTCCACCTTGAGCGGCAGCCCGAAGAGCTGGATGAAGCCGTGGGCGTCCTTCTGGTTGTAGACGTCCTCCTCGCCGAAGGAGGCGTAGTCTTCGCGGTAGAGGCTGAAGGGGCTCTTGCGCCCGGAGATGATGACGTTGCCCTTGTAGAGCTTCAGCCGCACGGTGCCGGTGATGTTCTGCTGGGTGACGCGCACGAAGGCATCGAGCGCCTCGCGCAGGCGGCAGAACCAGAGCCCGTTGTAGACGAGCTCGGCGTAGCGCACGGCGACGGCGTCCTTGTAGCGCATGGTGTACTTGTCCATGCAGATGCTCTCCAGGGCCTGGTGGGCGCGCATCAGGACGGTCCCCGCCGGGGTCTCGTAGACGCCGCGGCTCTTCATGCCGACCAGGCGGTTTTCGACGATGTCGGCGCGGCCGATCCCGTGCCGGCCGGCGAGGGCGTTCAGGCGCGTGAAGAGCTCGACGGCGGAGAGCCGCTCGCCGTTCAAGGCCACGGGGTTTCCCTGCTCGAAGTCGATCTCGATCATCTCGGGGCGGTCGGGGGCCTTCTCGGGGCTCACGGTGAGCTGGAACATCGCCTCCTCGGGCTCGTTCCAAGGGTTCTCGAGGATGCCGCCCTCGTGGGAGAGATGGAAGATGTTGCTGTCGCGGCTGTAGATGTCCTTTTCGGTCTGGGCGATGGGCACGTTGTGCTTCTTCGCGTAGGCGATCGCGTCCTCGCGGCTGCGGATCTCCCACTCGCGCCAGGGGGCGATCACCCGCAGCTTGGGGTTGAGCGCCATCACCGTGAGCTCGAAGCGCACCTGGTCGTTCCCCTTGCCGGTGCAGCCGTGGGCCACGGCGTCGGCGCCCTCGGCCTCGGCCACCTCGACCAGTTTCTTGGCGATCAGCGGCCGGGCCATCGAGGTCCCCAGGAGGTACTCGCGCTCGTAGACGGCGCCGGCCTGCATCGTCGGAAAGACGTAGTGCTGCAGGAACTCCTCGCGCAGATCCATCAGGACGAGCTTGCTCGCCCCGGAGGCGACGGCCTTCTTCTCGAGGCCGCTTAAGTCCTCGTTCTGGCCGAGATCGGCCGTGAAGCAGATCACCTCGCAGCCGCCGTAGTTGTTCTTGAGCCAGGGCACGATCACCGAGGTGTCCAGGCCCCCGCTGTAGGAGAGCACCACCTTCTTCACCGTTTCTTGGGCCATCGGCCGGATCCTCCTCTTGTTGGCCTCTTCGGGCATAAAAAAACCCCGGCATCGGCCGGGGTTTTCGTCGTCGTCGAAACGAGGGGTCGGATCAATCGGGTCCGACGCGGAAAACACCCGGCCGCGGCCGGCTGCTACGGCGACGGGTGCGCAGGAAACGCCGCGATGGGATCCGTGTCTTCGTCGACATGAAAGCGAATGTGCCAGAGCGTTCGGATTTCGGGGGCGTTATGGCAAAGAGGGGTGATCTCTGTCAAGAAAAACTTTCACCACGCCCCCCAGACCATCCGGGCGGCGACGCCGATCAGAAAGAGGCCGAAGACACGCTTCAGCGTGGGGACCGGAAGCCGGTGCGCGAGTCGGGCCCCGAGGGGGGCGGTGAAGAGGCTCAAGGAGGCGATCCCGAAAAACGCGGGGAGGTAGACAAATCCGACGCTGCCGGGAGGCAGGCCCTCGACGCCGAGGCCGTTGGCGACGTACCCGAGCGTTCCGGCGGCGGCGATGGGAAAGCCGATGGCCGCCGCCGTGCCGATCGCGGCATGGACGGCGAGACCGCTCCTCGTGAGAAACGGCACCGAGAGCGTGCCGCCGCCGATGCCGACCAGGCTGGAGGCAAAGCCGATCAGTCCGCCCATCGCCCAAAGACCGATTTTTCCGGGAAGACGGTGGACCCGACCGGGCCGGCCGGGGCGAACCATCTGCACCGCGACATACACGAGAAAACAGGAAAAGAAGACCCGCAGCACGACACCCGAAAGCCCCGCCACGAGACGGCTTCCCGCAAGCGTTCCGGCCACGATGCCCGGGGCGATCGCCCAGACGATGTCCCAGCGCACGGCCCCCGCCCGGTGATGCGCGCGCAGGCTGGAGAACGAGGTCACGAGAATCGTGGCGAGCGAGGTCCCCAGGGCAAGGTGCAGGATGAACGCCGGAGGGAAGCCTTGCCGGGAGAACAGGGCGGTCATGATCGGGATGATGACGACCCCGCCGCCCACGCCCAGCAGGCCGGCCAGGATCCCGGCCACGAGGCCGCCGGCGGGATACAGGAGGAAGACCGGTACAGGTTCCATCGTCGGATCTTCAGCGGCGGGCCGCGACGCGCTAGCGGGTCTCGCGGGCGGCCTGCAGGAGGGGATACGGGTTCACCGGGCGCATGTCCTCCAGGCGCAGGAGCATGAAGTGAAGGTGGGTCGGCGAACGCTCGGCGTAGGCATTCGTCCCGCTGCGGCCCAGGGTGGCGACGGTCGCTCCCCCGGCGACGCGCTCCCCGGTCGCCACCCGCAGCCGGTCAAGGTGCGCGGAGTAGGAAAAGAGCCTCAGGGCGGGATGGTAGATCCAGAGGGTGTTTCCGCCGCGCAGGCCGTTGCCGTTGACGGCCAGGCCCGGGGCCCATTCGGCGAAGGCGGAGACGACGACGCCCTCGGCGAAGGCCAGCACCTCGATCGGCCGGCCCGTGCGGTCATCGAGGAGATCCTGGTTTCCGTCGTGGACGAAGATGTCCTGGGCGGGATGCCCGATCCGGCGACGCGGCCCGACGAACTCGTAGCGGCTGGGCCGGTAGCCCTCCCCGCGCTTTCCGCCCACGTGGCGCAGGCCGTAGCCCTTGAGGGGGAAAAAGAGGGCGCCGTCGAACTCGCGCGCGGGGTAGGCGGCCGGGAGAAGCTCGCGGAAGGCCTCGATGTGCCGGCGAGCCTCCTCCAGAGGGATGCGCTCGTCGCGCACGGCGTGCTCGAATTCCTCCCAGCGTTTGGCCGGCGTCTCCGCCTCGGAGGCGAAGACCCGCAGCGCCGGGACCGTGACCAGCGCGTTCACGAAAAGGAGGGAAAGCAGGACCCGGGCGGCTCCTTCTCCGCCGGGCCACGCCGACCGCCGCGGTTTTGCCGTTGGACCCTTCACGCGAACACCCGCCCGGCCATCTCCCGGCGCAGCCGCTCGATTTCTTCCGCCATCACGCGCAGGATCTCGTGCGCCCCCTCGGTGTCGGCCAGGGTGGGCCGAAGCGCCCGGTAGAACTCCTGTTCGACGCGGTTCAAGCGGTTGAGCCGCAGGAGCAGCTCCGCCCGGTTGCGGAACGCCGCGCGGACGAGTTCTTCGAAGCGCGCTCCCTCGACCTTCAAGAGGTCCATGTAGAACTCGACCAGCTCCCGGAGCCAAGCGGCGTATGGCCGCTCCAGCCGGTCGATCAACCCCGCCCCGCGAACCGCCGCCTCGAGGTCGGCCTTCCCGCCGGATGCGAGCGCCGCCTCGGCGAGATCCAGGGCGAGCCGGCGCGTGCGCAGGAATTCCTCCTCGAATCGCAACCGGCCGGTCTTGTACTTCTGCATGCGGTAGAGAAAGTAGAGAAAAAGAATCGGCAGCACGATCATCCAGAAGCTCGCCTGGGGTTTTTCGAAGACCTTCGCCCCCACGGCGTTGGCCAGCCCGCGCTCCCAATCCCCGATGAGCTCTTTTCTGTCCCGAAGGGCCGTCATCGCCGCTCATCGGCTCCCGGATGGCCGCCGCCCCCGGGCGTATAGTCCAGGCTGTCCCGGATGCGTTCGGACCCCTCGGCGGGTTCTTCGAAGTCGGTGTAGTAAATGGCGGTCGCCCTGAGGCCCCGCTCCTCGATCACCCGGGCCATGCGCCCCGCCCCCGGGATCTTCTGGGCGAGTCTCCCCCCCCCGAAGATGAGGGCCCAGACGGCGAGGAAACCGACCAGGAGCTTGAACCAGGCAGGAAAGGCTGCCCGCGGGGTGCCACGGGCAGCCTTTCCCGAGATCGAGGGCCGTGCCGGCATGCCGTTTCAGATGGCGGCCGTGACTTCCGGGAAGACGATGTAGAACATGATGTACCCCATGAGGAGGGTGAAGCAGAGCTGGAAGGACTGGCCGAAGACGTACAGGGTGATCGGTTTTCCTCCCTTGAAATAGGGGCCGAACTCGCGGAAGTTCGTCTCCAGGCCGATGCAGGTGAAGGCGAGGGCGAAGAACCACTCGCGCGCGATGCGCGTGAAGCCCCGCAGCACCCCGTGATCGATCATCACGGTGCTCATGTCTTTGCCCATGCTTTGATCCAGGATCGAGAAAAAGATCGATGCGGCGATGAAGCCGATCACGAACTTGGGGAAACGATACCAGATCTCCCACCAGCTGACGCTCTGGCCGGGCGTGCAGTCCACCTTGGCACACCAGTAGACGGCCACGCAGAAGGCCGTCACGCCGATCAGGACGTTTTGGATCATCTTGATCGTGGCGGCGACATAGAGGGCTTTCTGCCCGAGGAAGGCGCCTGCCGCGGCCACGGCGCCGGTCGAGTCGATCGTGCTCCCCATCCAGGCGCCGGCGAGAATCTCCGGCATCCCCACGAGCTTGGCGAAAGCCGGCTGGCCCACCATGCAGATGGCGGTGAAGACCATCGAGAGGCCGATCGCCAGCGTGAGCTCCTCCTTCTTCGCGCGGCAGGCCGCCGCCGTGGCGATCGCGGCCGACACCCCGCAGACCGACATGTCGGCCGAGATGGTGATGTTGAGCGTCTTCGAGGGCATCTTGATCACCTTCTGGCCGAACCAGTAGGTGAGAATCAGCGTGACCGGGGTGCAGATCCAGGCGATGAAGATGCCGGGCTTGCCGATGGCGAGAATCTTGTTGAAGAGAATCTCGGCGCCCAGGAGCACGAGCCCCGTCTTGATGTAATACTCGGTGCAGACCGCCGGCTGCATCCACTTGGGGGTCCCGATCGTGTTGCTGATGAGCAGGCCGAAGACGATCGCCCACAGCGGGAACCCGAAGCCCCAGTATTTCATGAGCGCCTGGGTTTCGGCCATGTAGGCCAGGACCGCGAGGATGAAGACCGCCGGGAAGCCCACGACGAACTGGCCGAAGGGGGTCCCCATGATCGCCTTGCCGATCCCGAAGAAGATCGCCAGCAGGATGCACAGGCCGATGAGGTAGGGGATGCGGTTGTACGCCTTGACCTTGTACTTGCTCTCGGCCTTGGAAGCGTCGCTCTTGGCCTTCTGCCAGGCATTGATCGCCTGTTCGGCGGCGGCGTTGAGGGAGGCGTCCTTGTAGCCGGCGGCGGCGGCCGCCGCCTGAGCCTCCTTGGCCTTGGCGAGGGCGGCCTCGGCCGCGGCCTTGGCTTTCTCCGCGGCCTCCTTGTGCGGGGCGCCCATCGCCTTGGCGGTCTCCTCGCTGCGGTAGAGGGCGTCAAGCGGGTTGGTGCTCCAATCGCTCGGCGAAGCGAGGAAATTCTGGATGGTCTTGGCGAAATCCTGGCTGGTCGCGCGCACGCCGCGCTTGGCCGAGGAGGCGTTGTGCCACTCGATCGTCTTGAACGGCGCCTTGGCGGCCTCCTCCTTCATGATGGCGTTGTACTTGGGGATTTCAGCCGCTTTCTCCGGCGGCCGGGGGAGGTAAATCAGGAGCCCCACGATGAGCAAGAAAAAGCCCATCCAGACCGCCATCCAGTCTTCTTTCTTGTAGAGGTCGCGCAGCGTGGTCTTGCCGCTTTCGATGACGACCACTTCCGGTTCGCCGGGTGCGGCTTTGGCCTCGGCCATGGCTTGCCTCCTTTGCCGGGAAAGTGAGTGGTGCCCGCCGCCGGGGCGGAGTGCCGGCGGGGCTGTAACACGCCGAAAAAACAAGCGCCTGCTATGTATCCCAAGGAATTGGGGCCGTCAAGCGACACTCCCCGGTCGCCGCGCGCAGAGGGCGATCCAGCCCTCCTCCTGCCGGATTTCGATCCGCTCCAGGCCCGCCTCCCGCAAGCGCCCCGAGAGCGCATCCCGGCTCCCGGCGAGAATCCCCGAGGCGATCAAGAAGCCGCCGGGGGCGAGAAGCCGCGGGAGCTCGTCGAGAAGGGCGATCACGACGGGCTCGACGATGTTCGCCGCGACCAGATCGAAGCGGCCGCGAAAGCCGCCTGCGAGATCGACCTGGACGAGGGCCGCGCGGCGCGGGTCGATCCCGTTGCGGGCGAGGTTGTCGCGCGCGACCCGCACGGCGTTGGCATCGCGATCGGAGCCCGCGAGCCGGCCCGCGCCGAGCTTCGCCGCGGCGATGAGCAGGATGCCCGAGCCGGTGCCGACGTCGAGAAACGAGGCCCCCGGCCGCAGATGCCTCTCGATCAGCTCGAGGGTCAACCGCGTCGTGGGGTGGGTCCCGGTGCCGAAGGCCATGCCCGGGTCGAGCTCGATCACGAGATCGCCGGGGCGGGTCTCGACCCCGCGCCAGGAGGGCTTGACGACGAGGCGGCGCCCGATCCGCAGCGGCGCGAAAAAGGCTTTCCAGGACTCGGCCCAGTCTTCCTCGTCCACCTCGCGGAACACCAGGCGATGGGTGAGCCCGAGCCGGCGGCCAAGGTCGGCCAGGGTTTCCTCGAGCGCTCTCCGGCGTCCCTCGAGCCGTTCGTCCACGGGAAAAAACCCGGCCACGGCGTGACGCTCGGGCCGCGGGGGCGCGTCTTCGGCCCAGCCCTCTTCGCCTTTCAACGTCGGGTCCTCGACCACGACCCCGGAGAGGCCCGCATCGAAGAAAGCCCCGGCCACGAGGTCGGCCGCCGTTTCGGGGTCGTCGTGGTCCAGGATGACCCGGGCTTCGAGGTATTTCATCGGCCGGGGTCGGGTCGGCTGCCGGCCCGGAGGGACAGGTGTTCGACCGCGGCGCGGCGGTTCTCGAGGGCGGGCAGCTTCGCACGCACGGCCTCGATCCGGCCGCTCGAGGCCGTGGCGAACAGGAGCTCTTCGGTCTCGCCCGCCCCGGCGAGGGGGATGCCGAAGGGGTCGAACACGGCGCTCCGGCCGCAGAAGCTTCCGCCCACGAGATTGCAGCCGGCGACGTAGAGCGTGTTCTCGATCGCCCGCGCCTGAAGCAGCGTCGTCCAGTGCAGCTCCTTGACCGGACCCTGGTACCAGGCCGAGGGCACGAGGATCAGCTGCGCGCCGGCGGCGGCGAGGTAGCGGAAGATCTCGGGGAAGCGCAGGTCGTAGCAGATGGCGAGCCCGACCTTCATCCCGGCGGCGGTGACGACGGGCGGGGGCTCGTCGCCCGGGGCCATGGTGTCCGATTCGCGCACGCTGAGCGCGTCGAAGAGGTGGATCTTGCGGTAGGAGGCGACGATCTCCCCGGCGGGGGAAAAGAGGCGCGCCGTGTTGTAGGCGAGCTCCGGGGTGGGGCCCTCCTCCCAGCAGCCGACGGCGATGTAGAGCCCGGCCAGCTGGGCCATGGAGGCGATCATGCGCTGGAAGAAGACGCCCTCCTCGCGGGCGAGCTGCGCGGGAGGCCGCTCGGGGGTGGGAAGCCCCATGAACATCTCCGGCAGGACAACCAGGTGGGCCCCCCGCTCCGCCGCCTCGCGCACCAGGGCGCGCGCCTTGCGGAGGTTGCGGCGCGGGTCGGGATGGCCCTCGACCTGGGCGAGAGCCACGGTCAGTCGCGTATCCATGCGTTGCGCTCCGTGAAGCCCGGCGAGACGATCCGCGGGCGGGTTGACTTTTTCCAAAAGTGGGTTTCTAACGTAACACGCTTGCGCGAAGAAAGGAACGGCCCCCATGACCCCCGAGGAATTGCGCCGCCTCTCCGCCGCCGGACGATTCGAACGGCCCACGGCCGGCTTCTGCGACGGCTTCGTCCAGGCGAACCTGGTCGCCCTGCCCGAACGATGGGCCGGCGATTTCGAGGCCTTCTGCCGCAAGAACCCCAAACCCTGCCCGCTGCTCGAGATCGTGGGGCCGGGGACGACGCGCACGCGGCGCCTCGCGCCCGGTGCCGATCTCTTGCACGCGGTCCCGCGCTACCGGGTCTGGGTCGACGGAGAGCTCCGCGAGGAGGTCGCCGACATCGCCCACGTCTACCGCCCCGATCTCGTCTTCTTCCTCCTCGGCTGCAGCTTTTCCTTCGAGGAGGCGCTGATCCGGGCCGGGATCCGGCTGCGGCACATCGAGGAGAAAAAAAACGTCTCCATGTACCGCACGACGATCCCCCTCGAGCCCGTCGGCCCGTTCCGCGGCGGCATGGTGGTCAGCATGCGGCCGATCCACCGCACCCAGGTCGCCCGCGCCTGCATCATCACCGCGCGCTACCCCGAGGTTCACGGCGAGCCCGTGCACATCGGCTACCCCGAGATGATCGGCATCCGCGATCTCGGCCGCCCGGACTACGGCGATCCCGTGGAGATCCGCGCGGAAGAGATCCCCGTCTTCTGGGCCTGCGGGGTCACCCCCCAGAACGTGCTGCTCGAGGCGAAGCTCCCCTTCGCCGTCACCCACGCTCCCGGCTACATGTTCGTGAGCGATCTCAAAAACGAGGATTTCGCCAGACAGGAGGTGTCGCCATGAAAACGGTCAAGTGCATCGCGCTGCTCGCCGCCGTCGGCCTGCTCTGGGCCGCACCGTCGCTGGCCGGGCCGGAGGAGTTGCGTGTCGTCGGCAGCTGGAACAACCTCACGATGTTCAAGAACTTCGAGCAGCCCTTCTGGACCGAGGTCGTCCCCAAGGAGCTCGGGATCAAGACGAGCCTCACCTCGATCGGCCAGGTGAACGTGAAGGGCCCGGCGGTCCTGCGCTCGGTCAAAATGGGCGTCTACGACGTCGTCCACACCGTGGCCGACTACGTCGTGGACGACTCGCCCGCGCTCGCCGGCCTCGATCTGCCGGCCCTGGCGAACGATCTCGTGCTCGCGCGCAAGGTGGTCGAGGCCTACTGGCCCGTGCTGGACGAGTTTCTGCAGAAGGATTTCGGCGTGAAGCTGCTCAGCGTCGTGCCCTACCCCGCGCAGGTCCTCTTCATCAACACGCCGATCAAGAGCCTGGCCGATCTCAAGGGGAAGAAGATCCGCGCCAGCGGCTGGACGACCTCCGAGTTCGTGACCGCCCTCGGCGCGACCGGGGTCACGCTCGCCTTCAGCGAGGTGCCCCAGGCCCTGCAGCGGGGGGTCGTCGACGGCGCGGTCACGGGGAGCCTTTCGGGCTTCAGCGCCGGCTGGGGCGAGGTGGCGAAGTACCTCTACCCGCTCCCGATCGGCGGCTGGGACTACGTGATCGGCACCATCGGCCTGGAGAGCTGGAAGGCGCTCGGCGCCGAAAAGCAGGCGAAACTGCAGAAGCTGATCCGCGAAAAACTGCAGGACCCGGCCTGGGAGGTGACCGGAAAGGAGACCCAGGAGGGGGTTTCCTGCCTGAGCGGCACGGGGGCCTGCCCCCACGGCACACCGGCCAAGATGACCGTCATCCCCGTCACCGCCGGCGACGAGCAGGCGGCGAAAGAGGTGCTGGTGAAAAACGTGCTCCCCGCCTGGGCGAAGAAGGTCGACAAGTCCGCCGTCGCGCGGTGGAACGAATCGATCGGCAAGCTCGTCAACCTCGAAGCCAAGTGAACGGGCCGGAGGCGGGCGCGGGGCCCCGCCCCGCGCCGCCGGCTTCCCCGGCGGAGTCCAAGATGAACCGGCTGATCCATCTCGCGGGACGGGTCTCGACCTGGGCCGCCTGGCTGAGCGGCGGGCTGCTTTTCCTCACGGCCGTCCTGATCGCGGTCGAGGTCGTCCTGCGCAAGGTCTTTGCGCTCTCGCTCGGCGGGGCCGATGAAATCTCCAACTACGTGCTCGCCGTCACCTCGAGCTGGACCTTCGGCTACGCCCTCCTGCGCAAGGCCCACATCCGCATCGACGCCCTCTACCTGAGGCTGGGGCCAAGCGCGCGCGTCGCACTCGACCTGGCCTCGCTCGCGCTCTTCGGCCTCTGCGCCGCCCTGATCACGGGCTACGCCTATCAAGTGCTTCACACCTCGGTGCTGCGGCGCTCGGTGGCGAACACCCCGCTCGCGACCCCGCTCTGGATCCCCCAGGGGCTGTGGTTCGCGGGGATCGCGCTCCTCCTCGTGACCGTCCTCGTCCTGCTGGGAGCGACCTTGGGCCGCCTGGCCGCCGGCGACGTGGCGGGCGCGCAACGGCTGGCCGGTGCGACCGATGTCCGTGAGGAAATCGAGGAGTCCGGCTCGCCCTCCGCGGCCGGCGAGGCGAAAGAAGGAGGCGCTCGATGATCGTGCTCGCCGCCCTCGGGATCCTTCTGGTCTTGCTGCTCGCGAGCATCCCGGTCGCGGTGGCGATCCTCTCGCTCGGGCTGGCGCTCGGCTATTTCTTCTCCGGGTACCCGCTCCACCGGCTGCTCGGCGAGGTCTTCTGGTCGGCGAGCACGGATTTTCTTTTGCTTTCGATTCCGCTTTTCGTTCTGCTGGGGGAGATTCTGTTGCGCGCGGGGATCGCCCGCCGCACCTACGGCGCGCTCGACAAGTGGCTTTCCTGGCTGCCGGGGGGGCTCATGCACGCGAACATCGGCACCGCCGCCATGTTCGCCGCCACCAGCGGCTCCAGCGTCGCCACCGCCGCGACCATCGGCACCGTGGGCCTGCCCCAGGCCCGGCGCTACGGCTACCACGAGGGGCTCTTCGCCGGCACCATCGCCGCCGGCGGAACCCTGGGGATCCTGATCCCGCCCTCGATCAACCTCATCGTCTACGGGTTTCTCACCAACACCTCGATTCCGCAGCTCTTCCTCGCCGGGATCGTGCCGGGGATCCTCCTCGCGCTCGTCTTCATGGCGGTCATCCTCGGGATCTGCCTCATCCGGCCGGGCCTGAGCGGCGGGGTGCGCCCCGCTTCCTGGGCCGAGCGGTTCGCGAGCCTCCAGGACCTGGTCCCGGTCCTCTTCATCTTCGCGATCGTGATCGGCTCGATCTACACCGGCTGGGCGACCCCCACCGAGTCCGCCGCCCTGGGGGTGATCGCGGCCGTGGGGCTCGCCCTGCGCTACCGCGCCGTGGGGCTGCGTTTTCTGCAGGAAGTCGCCGAGGGAACGGTGCGCACGACGGCGATGATCATGTTGATCCTGGTCGCCGCGAACTACCTCAACTTCGTTCTCGACGCGGTCGGTCTGGCCGAGCTGCTCAAGGGCTTCGTCGAGACCCTGGGCCTCACGCCTTTCAAGACCCTCCTGGCCATCATCGCCCTCTACGTGGTGCTCGGCTTCTTCGTCGAGACCCTCTCGCTCATGGTGATCAGCGTCCCGATCGTCTTCCCGGTGATCGTGGGCGCGGGCTTTCACCCCGTCTGGTTCGGAATTCTCCTCATCCTGTTGATCGAAATGGCCCTGATCACCCCGCCCGTCGGCCTCAACCTTTACGTGGTGCAGGGGGTGCGCGGCCGGGGGACGATCGGCGAGGTGATCCTCGGCAGCGCGCCCTTCGTGATCGGGATCTTCATCATGATCGGCATCCTCATCCTCTGGCCCGAGCTGGCTCTCTTCCTCGCCCGGAGCGTCTGAAGGAGAACGCCATGGCCGCCCGCCGACTCGAACTCGTCCTCGAATCCCGGACGGGGAAAACGCCGTTTTCTTTCGCCGCCGAGCGTCTCGTCGTCGCCGGCTGGGTGGGGAAGGATCGCGAGGCGGTGCGCCGCCACATCGAAGAGCTCGGCCGGCTGGGCGTCCCCGCCCCCTCGCGGACCCCGACCTACATGAGCCTTTCGCCTGCGATCCTCACCACGGCGGAGGAGATCGAGGTCACGGGGCCGGAGTCCTCGGGCGAGGTCGAATGCGTGCTGCTGCGGGAAAACGGCCGCCTCTACGTCGGGGTGGGCTCCGATCACACCGACCGCGGGTTCGAAAAATACGACATCCCCGCCTCCAAGCAGATGTGCGGGAAACCCATCGCCGCGACGGTCTGGGACCTCGAAGACGTGCGCGGCCACATCGACCGCCTCGTCCTGCGTTCCTGGTCGACGCGGCAGGGCCGCCGCCGCCTCTACCAGGAGGGGGAGCTCGCCGCGAATCGCAACGCGCTCGAGCTCCTTCAGGACATCCCCGAGGAGGCCGACCCCCGGAGCGGCACCCTCGTCCTGTTCTGCGGCACCTTCGCCGCCCGGGACGGAATCGAGATCGGCGAGCTCTTCGAGTTCGAGATGGAAGACCCCGTGACCGGCCGCCGCATCGCCCACCGCTACCGCATCCGGCGCCTGCCCCAGTTCCTTTAGGCGGACCGCAGGGGCGCTCTCGCCACCCGTCTCCGCTTAGGGTTTTCGCCTGAACCGGAAGCGCAATCGCCCGCCCAGCGCAAGGCCGATGACCACCGCGGCGGCGAAGACAAGAAAGAGGACGAGCACTTCGACCATCGCCTGCATCCCCCGTCGACGTTACTTCCGTGGATCCTCGTCACGCTTTCCCGACGAATCGGGCACGGCCGGCCGCACGCAGGCCCCCGGCGGAAGCGGGGTGAACAGGCCGGCGGCTAAGGCCGCGGCGTTTTTGCCGTCGGTTTTCTTGACCCGCGCCTCGGCGATCGGCCGCCGCCCGCGGTCCACGATCACGACCGGCCGGCCGGGTTCGACCGCCGCGCCCGCCGCAAGCCCGAAGAACACCTCGGTTCCCTCCGGAACGGTTCGTGAAAGAAAAATTTCGAAGAGTCCCTCTTCGGCGAGCCGTCGCTCCTGCCGTCGGCCGAGCACCCAGCCCCCAAGCAGGATCAGCGCGAGAAGCGGCACGCAGGCGAGCGCCGCCAGCCCGGGGGCGATGCCGAGGTGGCGCCGCAGGAGGGAAAGGTGGCTCTGCCGGCGGGAGGCGTCGTCTGGATGCACGACGATACGCCATGCGCCCTCGGGGGGTTCGTCGGGCGGTTTCGCCAGCCGCCGCACCCGGACCTCGCGGACCCCCGGCAGGGCACCGGGGTCGACCGCGACCTCGCCCACCCACATCGTTCCGCCGAGCCAGAACCCCCGCTGCAGGCGGTCGAGGCGGAAGCGGACGGCGTCGTCGGAGGTTTCCGCCCCGAGCTGGGAAAGCTCCGTCACCTCGGGGTCGAGCATCCCGTCGACCCAGGCGCGCTCGCCCGGCACGAGGTGCACGGTGAAGAGCGGTTCCCGGAAGCGGGCGACACACGTGTCCAGCAGGCAGGCAAAGAAGACCACGAAGACCACCAGCCCCAGGCGGCCCAGGCGGTTCGCGGCACGTTCGGTGGCGGCCGATTCCACGCGGCTCCTCGCGGGCGCCCGTCGCGGTCGGCACGGCGCGCGGGTGCGCCGGCCCCCCGATTCTGGCGTCGGAAAGGGAATCATGCTACGAACGATTTTCGATGAGGTTACTGTTTTCCGAACTCGCGGCCCTCGTGAACCGCGCCGAGAAAAGGATCCACATTCGGCCGCTGCTGCGCTTTCTCCTCGTGCTCGCGGGTTTTTTCGCGCTCTACAGCGTTCTCTTCCATTTCTTCATGGAGTTCGAGGGCCGGCGGCACTCCGGGCGCACCGGATTTTACTGGACGCGCACCGTGATGTCGACCCTCGGCCTCGGCGACATTTCCTTCACGAGCGATTTCGGCCGCTTCTTCTCGATCGTGGTGCTGCTCACGGGAACCGTCTTTCTTTTGGTCATGCTCCCCTTCCCCTTCATCCCGTTCTTCTATGCGCCCTGGCTCGAGGAGCAAAACCGCGCCCGCACGCCGGAGGCGATGCTCATCCACCCGAACCCGGCGACGGTGCTCCAATCCGGGGACGAGCCGATCCTGTTCGGCACCGCCGAGGGGAAGCGGCGCTTCGCCGCGGCGGCGGCCATAGAGAAAACATCCGCCTTGCACATCTAAGGAGCCGGAGGCGATGAGCGAATTCAGCCACCTCGACGATCAGGGCCGCGTGCGCATGGTCGACGTGAGCGCAAAGGAGACGAGCCTGCGGACCGCGGTCGCGGAAGCGACCGTGCACATGCAGCCGGAGACCTTCCGCCGCATCCGCGAGCAGACCGTGAGCAAGGGCAACGTCCTCGAAACCGCGCGCATCGCGGGGGTGCTCGCCGCGAAGAAGACGGCGGAGCTGATCCCGATGTGCCATCCGCTGCGGCTGACCCACGTCCAGATCGACTTCCTGCCCGACGAGGCCGGCCACGCGGTCGGGATCCGGGCCGAGGTCCGCGCGCTCGACCGCACGGGGGTCGAGATGGAGGCCCTCACCGCGGCGGCGGTGGCCGGCCTGACGATTTACGACATGTGCAAGGCCCTCGACCGTGCCATGGAGCTCACCGGCCTGCGGCTGGTCGAGAAAACCGGCGGCAAGAGCGGAACCTTCAGGCGCCGGCCATGACCCCCGCACGGCCCCTCGGGTTGCGTCGTTTGGCCGGCGCGGCCCTCGCCCTGATTCTTCTGGCGGGCTGCCCCGCCCCGCCGCCTGCGCCTCCGCCCCCGGCGGCACCGCCGGCCCCGCCTCCCGCCCTGGAGCGGGGCCCCTGCCCGCGCTTCGAGGACGATCTCGGCTTCGCCGGCCTCGAGGAGGCGCTCGCCCAGAGCATCGCCTGGCTGAAGCGGCAGCCCCCGGAGCGCCAGTTTGCATTCGGCCCGGACCGCTACCCTGCCGCCCACATCCGGTTGTCGCTCGAGCGCTTCCGGGATCTCCTCAACCGCCGGACATCCGCCGCCGCGTTCCAGGCGCAGCTCGAGGCCGACTACCTCTGCTACCGCGCCTCCGGCCGCGACGGCACGGGCCACGTCCTTTATACGGGCTATTACGAGCCCGTGCTTGAAGGCCGCCTCGAGCCGAACGCGGAATTCCGCCACCCCGTCTGGGGACGGCCCGACGACCTGATCACCGTCGAGCTGGGAGAGTTTGCGGAGCACTGGCGCGGCGAGCGCATCGTCGGCCGCCTGGAGGGAAAACGACTCGTCCCCTACCCCGACCGGCGCGAAATCGAGGAACGGGGGCTGCTCTTCGACCGCGCCCGGCCGCTCGCCTGGGTGCGCGACCCCGTCGGGCTCTTCGTTCTCCATGTCCAGGGCTCGGGACAGATCGCGCTCGAAACCGGCGTCCGGCTCCCCGTGGCCTACGACGGCTCAAACGGCCGCCCCTACCGCAGCATCGGGCGCCTCCTGATCGCCGAAGGCAAGATCCCCGCCGAGGAGATGTCGCTGCCGGCGATCCGGCGTTACCTGGAGGATCACCCGGAGGAGATCCCCCGCGTCCTCCACGAAAACCCAAGCTACGTCTTCTTTCGCGTGGCCCCCGAGGGGCCGCTCGGCGCCCTCGGGGTCCGGCTGACCGCCGGGCGGTCACTCGCCCTGGACCGACGTCTTTTTCCCCAGGCGGCGCTCGCCTTCGCCGTCGCCCGCAAACCCTCCTCCGGGGAGCCCGCAGCCCACCTTTCCTGGGTCGAGGCGCGGCGGTTCATGCTCGTCCAGGACACGGGGAGCGCGATCACCGGGCCCGGCCGGGCGGACATCTTCTGGGGGGCGGGGCCCGAGGCGGAGCTGGCCGCCGGAGGCCTCAAGCACCCAGGATCTCTCTACATGCTCGTTCTTCGACCGGATCGGGCCTCGCCTTGACAGCCGCGCCGGAACCCGGGTATGGTGAAAAGGATCCGTTATTCTTGACGATCCTGCCGCCGGAAACGGCTTCTCGGCCGCAACCCGGTGCGCCGGCCGACCGATCCGCGGCCGCGCGGAAGGGGGTTCGATGTTCGGCATCGGCATGCCGGAGCTGATCCTGATCGCCATCGTCGCCCTGATCGTTCTGGGCCCGAACAAGCTGCCCGATCTCGCCAAGTCGCTCGGCCGGGCGGTGCGCGAATTCCGCAAAGCGACCGCCGAAATGAAGGAAACCTTCCGCCTCGACGGCGAGCTGAACGAGGCGAAAAAGGTGATGGAGGAGTTTCACACGGAGGTGAACCAAGCGATCCGCCGCGAGGCCCTCAAGCCTGAAGCGGCAAGCCGCCCCGCCTCCGCCGCCGCCCCGGAAGCCCCCCCCGCCCTCGCCCGGCCCGCCGAGCCGGCCGAGGAACCCTCCTCCGAGCAGAAACTCGAAGAACTCAAGAAAGCCTTCGAAGCCTGGAGTGCGGCCAAGACGGAGCCCCCTCCGCCCGGCGCGGCGCCCCCCGCCAACCCACCCCGCCGAGAGGCCTGAAGCGAGCCCCGCGCTGCCGGAGAACGCGCCGCCATGCTGACCGAGGATGACAAGATCCCGTTCACGGCCCACCTCGCGGAGCTTCGTTCGCGGCTGATCAAGTGTTTTCTCGCCCTGGGGGCCGGTTTTCTGCTCTGTTACGCCTTCAAGGAAACCCTCTTCGACATCCTCGTCTATCCCCTGATCCGCGTCATGCCCGAGGGGGGGAAGCTCATCTTCACCGCGATTCCCGAGGCCTTCTTCACCTACCTCAAGGTCGCTCTCCTCGCCGGCGCGATCATGGCGAGCCCTGTCCTCTTCTACCAGTTCTGGATGTTCGTCGCCCCCGGCCTCTACCGTCACGAACGGCGTCTCCTGGGGCCGCTGATCGTCATCACCACGGCATTCTTTCTCGGGGGGGCGCTCTTCGGATACTTCGTCGTGTTCCCCTTCGGTTTTCGTTTCCTGCTCGGATTCGGGGCCGACTACATCCGCACCCTGCCCTCCATGCGGGAGTACCTCGCCTTCGCCACCAAGCTGCTGTTCATCTTCGGGCTGCTCTTCGAGCTTCCCGTGGTGCTGACCTGCCTTTCCTGGGTGGGGATCCTCTCCGTCGAGACCCTGCGCCGCAACCGGCGCTACGCGGTGGTGGGCGCCTTCGTCGTGGCCGCCTTTCTCACCCCGGACGCGGTTTCGATGATCCTGATGGCCGTGCCCCTCGTGCTGCTCTACGAGCTGAGCATCGCCGCGGCACGGGTGCTCGCGCGCCGCAAGGCCAGGCGGGCGGCCGCGGCGGGAGAAAAGGCGGCCTGAGAAATCATGCGGGCGTTGACAGAAGCTTGGTTTTGTGGGTTACTAGAAGTCGCCTTTCGGGGATCGAGGAGTTTCAGGCCGGAAACCCAAACGATAGGGAGGATGAGAGGGAGATGAGGAGAACGACGGTGGTCACGATCTGTGTCGCGCTGGCCTGCCTCTTCTTCGCCGGCGGGATCTACGCGAAGGTGGGCGATGTCGTCAAGTTCGCCGGAAACTGCCCCAAGACCAAGGGCGAGATGACCTTCAGCCACAAGAAGCACACCGAGGAGTACGCCAAGCAGTACCCCGACCTCTACGCGAACGGCTGCGGCGAATGCCACCACGACGCCAAGGGGCAGCCGCTCAAGGACCTCAAGGCCGACAGCAAGGTCGACACCTGCATCAGCTGCCACAAGCAGTGCGGCGAGGCGCCGAAGGGAAAGGACGCCCCCAAGCTCGACAAGAAACAAAAGCTCGCCTATCTCGCCGAGGCCTACCACCAGAACTGCCAGGGCTGCCACAAGGACTTCAACAAGAAGTACGCGCCCAAGAAGGCCCCGGTCACCTGCAACGACTGCCACCCCAAGAAGAGCTGAACCTCTCGCCCCGGTAGAGGGGCGAACCGGGCGGGCCTTGGCGACGAGGCCCGCCCGGTTTGTTTATCCCGCCCGCTCGAGGACGAGCCCCGCCCATCCCCCCTCGGTTTCGCGCCACAGGCTCCGCCATCCGAAGCGACAGTAGACCCCGAGGAGACCCTCCTCCTCGGGGGGCCGGATGCCCGACAGCACGAGTGCCCCCCCCGTCAGGCAGCGCCGGCTAAGGGCTTGCGCCATCGCAACCAGGGTGGGCGCCCTCAGGTTCGCGACGACCAGGGAAAAGCTCCCCTCCACGGCCTCCACGGAGAGGTCGCTCACCCGGATGCGATCCTCGAGCCCGTTTACCCGGACGTTGGCGCGGGCCTCGGAACGGGCGCAGGGGTCGCGGTCGATCCCCAGGCCGGAGGCCACGCCGAGCTGCACGGCGGCGATGACGAGCACCCCGCTTCCGGTGCCGACGTCGAGAACGCGGCTTCCCGGCCCCTGCCGGCCCGTTTCCGGGGCGAGCGCAACGTCGATCCCCCGCAGCGCAAGCCGCGTCGAGGGATGCCGCCCGGAACCGAAGGCCGCGCCCGGGGCGATCCGCACCACGACGCCGGGGAAGCTCTCCGCAAGGCCCCTGCCTTCCGGGCAAAGGACGATCCGTGAGCTCACGGGGACGGGCAGGTCGAAGGAGGGCTCGATCCAGCTCCGCCCCGCTTCGAGAACGAAGCAAAGCTCGCCTGCGGCGACGAGATCGCGGAGCGCCCGGCGCACCGCCTTTCGCCCCTCGCGGCTGGCGCCGCCCAGTTCCCGCTGGAGATCGGCCGGCGTGCGGCGCCGCGCCGCCACGGCCTGGCGGATCCGCCGCTGCAGGGGGTCAACGGCGATGCGCGTCACGGTAATCGGCCGCCCGCCGCACGAGGGCCTCGGCCCAGGCGGGGGTTCCCAGGGCGTGAAGATGGGTGTAGGTGGCGAGCACGTTGCGGTGGACCAGCCCGTCCCGATCGCCCCGGATGCCCGCGCCCCGGCGCATGCGGAAGACGAAATCCGTCTCCTGGCCCTCCCAGTCGATCGCCCGCGAGTAATGAAACTCGTGGCCGCGGAGCTCCGCGCCGCGCTCGAAGAAGGGGTTTTCGCCGATCACCTCGAGCCGGGTATAACCGTGCCCCTGGGGCCGCGGGCAAACCTCGAAGGAAAGCGGGAGCACCCCCGCCATCGGAAAACGGCCCTCCCGCGTGTGGAGCTCGCGTCCGAGGTACATCAGGCCGCCGCACTCGGCGTAGACCGGAAAACCTCGCTCCACGAGCTCCCGCAGGCGAAGGCGGGCCGGCGAGTTCTCCGCAAGCTGCCGCGCGTGGGTCTCGGGAAACCCGCCGCCGATGTAGAGCCCGTGGAGAAGGCTCAGGCCTGCCTCCCCCGGGGAAAGCGGGCTCAGGAACACGAGCTCCGCCCCCGCCGCCTGCAGGGCTTCCAGGTTCTCGGGGTAGTAGAACTGGAAGGCCGTGTCGCGGAAAACGCCGATCCGGACGGGGTCCACGGCCGCGACGCGGAAAGGAGGCGCCGGCGCCGGATCGAGGGCCTCCAGGGCGGGGGCCTCGGCGGCGAGTCGGGCGATCGCCGCGAGATCGACGTGGCGGGCGATGAACTCGCAGGCCTTCTCCACCGCCTGCGCGGCCCAGCCGTGCTCGGGGGTCGGGACGAGCCCCATGTGCCGCTCGGGGAAAAGCGGCTCCTCGAAGCGCGGCAGGGCGCCGACCACGGGCAGGGCGGTGTAATGCTCGATCGTGCGGCGGAGGATGGATTCGTGGCGCGCCCCGGCCACGCGGTTGAGGACGACGCCGGCGAGGCGCACGCCGGGATCGAACGCGCGGCAGCCGGAGACGACCGCGGCGAGGGTACGCGTCATTTTCGTGGCGTCGAGGCAGAGGAGAACCGGCGCCGCCAGCAGCTTGGCGAGCTCGGCGGTGCTGGTTTTGCCGTCGAGATCGATGCCGTCGAAGAGGCCGCGGTTCCCCTCGACGAGGGACAGATCGGCGGCCGCGCTGTGGCTGTGGAAGGAGCCGCGGACCGCCTCCGCGCTCAGGAGGAAGGTATCGAGGTTGTAGCAGGGCCGGCCCGCCGCCAGGGCGAGCCAGCCCGCGTCGATGTAGTCCGGGCCCTTCTTGAAGACGGCGACGTCGTTGCCCCGGCGGCGCAACGCCGCGGCAAGCCCGACCGTGAGGATCGTCTTTCCCGCGCCGCCGCGAAGGGCCGCGACGATCAGGCGGGGAAGAAGACCCGTTGCGGTCTGCCGCATCGCTGCTGCCGCCGGGGTGGAGGCCGGAAGGTGGGGATCAGGCCTCGTGCTCCGCCGCCGCCTGCTTGCCCGTGCCTTTCAGGCCGTACATGGAGGTGCTGCCGCTCGACCAGTACTCGAGGGTGCCGTCGGCCACCATGTCGTTGATCAGCTTCTTCGCCTCGCGCGGCTTGAGGCCCAGGATGTCGGCGAGGTCGTTGAAGTAAAACTTGGACTTGGTCTTGAGCTTCTTGGTGAGCTCTTCGACGATCTTGGCCTTTGCTTCCGCGTAATCCATGGCTCGGCTTCCTTGCGTGAGGCGCGGGGGGCCGCGCCGCCGAACAGCGGCCGCCCCCCGCGGCGTGTTGTGCCGTTAGAACTTGAACTGCGTCGTCTGCCGCCAGGTGTAATAGGCCGGATCGCGGAAATCGTCGATCAGGTGGTGCGTGAAGGGCAGCTCGCATTTCTCGAAGAAACGCTCCCAGCCGATCCGCTCCGCCCACTCGCCCAAGCGCTCGTATTTTCTGGCGTTGGCGGCGTAGACCTCGACGATCTTCTTGATGGTCTCCGTCACCTTCGGCCAGCGCGGCGGCTCGTTGGGGATGAAGGCCACGACGACCTTGGAGAACTTGGGCGGGCTGATGCGGTTGGAGACCTTGCCGCCCGCCATGATGACGATGCCGTCGCCTTCCTTGTCGGCAAGCGGCAACGCCGGGCACATCGTGTAGCAGTTGCCGCAGAACATGCAGCGGTCGTAGTTGATGGCGACGCTGTTCACCTTCTGGCCGCCGACCTCGACCTTGGCCGGCTTGATCGCGGCCGTCGGGCAGGCGGCGATGGCGAGCGGGATCTCGCACATCTTGTCCAGGTACTCGTGGTCGATCATCGGCGGCTTGCGGTGGTAGCCGAGGATGGCGATGTCCGAGCAGTGGACCGCGCCGCACATGTTGAGGCAACAGGCGAGCGAAACGCGCAGCTTGGCCGGCAGGCGGTTGTTCTTGAAGTCCTCGAAGAGAACGTCCATCGTCGCCTTGACCGGGCCGGAGGCGTCGGTCGCGGGCGTGTGGCAGTGGATCCAGCCCTGGGTATGCACGATGTTGGTGATGCCCGCGCCGGTCCCGCCGACGGGGAACTTGTAGCTGCCGCCCTTGAACTTGCGGCTCTCGAGATCCCGGATCAGCGGATCGACCTTCTTTTCGTCGTCCACCATGAACTCGATGTTGTTCCGGGTCGTCCAGCGGACGTAGCCGCCGCAGTGCTTGTCGGCGATCTCGCAGATCTCGCGGATGAGCAGGGTGGACATGATCCGCGCCCCGCCCACGCGCACGGTGTAGACCTTATCGCCCGACTCGGCCACGTGGTAGAAGACGCCCGGCTTCACGTACTCGTGGTAGAGCCACTTGCCCTTGTTCTTGGCGATGATCGGCGGGTAAAACTCGTCGTATTTGCGCGGGCCGATGTCGGTGATGCGGTCTTTCATCGGCTCCTTGGGATCGTATCCGGAAGAAATGAACGCCATGGCTCGCCCCCTTTATCGCAGATGGTGTTTGCGGAACTCGTTGATGTCGCGCGTCCAGCCGCCCTGGACTTCTTCTTCCTTCCAGAAGATGTAGGGGTTGGAGCGCGGCTCCTTCACGTGCCGCGGGTCGGGCTGGATGCCGGTCACCTCGAGCAGCTTCTGGAAGCCCTGGCGCTTGATCAGCTCGCCCAGCCGCTCGCGGTTCTTGCCCTCTTCCATCCACCAGTCCCAGATCTTTTCGATGATCTCCTTGATCTCGTCGTAGGGCGGCTCGGCCTTGATGAAGGGGACGAGCAGCGAGCCCATCTGCGCGCCGTCGAGGATCGGGGCCTTGGCGCCGACGAGGATGGAGAGGCCGCGGTCGTCGCCGATCCGCAGCGCGCGCGGCATGACGTTCAGGCAGTGCATGCAGCGGTTGCACTCCTTGTTGTCGATCATGAGCTTCTTGCCTTCCATCCACATGCACTGGGTGGGGCAGAGCCGGATCACTTCCTTCTGAATGTCGAACTTGCCCCAGTCGCGGCCGGCATGTTCTCCGGCGTTGGGCTTCAACTCGCCGCCGATGTACGCCTGGACCGCTTCCTGGTCGATCTTGATGTCGTCGCGCCAGGTGCCGATGAAGGACATGTCGGCGCGGGCGATGGAGGCCACGCAGCAGTTGGGGCAGCCGTCGAACTTAAACTTGAATTTGTACGGGAAGGCCGGGCGGTGCAGCTCGTCCTGGTAGTCCATGGTCATCTGGTAGCAGAGGTCCTGCGTGTCGTAGCAGGCCCACTCGCAGCGCGCCTGGCCGATGCAATCCGAGGGGGTCCTCAGGTTGGAGCCCGATCCGCCGAGGTCCTGGTTCAGCTTGTGGGTGAGCTCGTAGAAGATCTCCTCGAGCTGGGGGGTCGTGGTGCCGAGGAAGATGATGTCGCCGGTCGAGCCGTGCATGTTCGTGATGCCGCTGCCGCGGAAATCCCAGAGGTCGCAGAGCTGGCGGAGATACTTGGTCGTGTAGAACTTCCCGCCGGGCTGGGCGACGCGCATGGTGTGGAAATGGGCGACCCCGGGGAACTTCTCGGGCTGGTCGCAGTAGCGGCCGATGACGCCGCCGCCGTAGCCGAAGACCCCCACGATGCCGCCGTGCTTCCAGTGGGTCGTGCCGTCTTTGTAGGACAGCTCGAGCAGGCCCAGGATGTCCTCGACCACCTCGACCGGGATCTGGTATTCGATCTGGGACGCCGTCTTGGCCCGATGCTCCGCCAACGCTTTGAGGTCGGAAACGAAGCTCGGCCATGGACCGCTCTCGAGCTGGTCCAGCAGGGGAGTTGGATGTTTTGCCATGCTCTCTACCTCCGTGTCAGGTTGATGAAGAAGCCGTCGGAACCGCGAAACCACCCTGAGACCCTCTAAAAACGCTCACCTCCTCTCGATTCGGGATCCATGCCGTCATGGTTGCGCTCGGTTGTATCGCCGGGAACGGGCAACGAAAAAAAAGCCAGAGTGCAGCTATAGAATCAAAGGCTCCGGCTTGTCAATACAAAAGCCGCGCATAACTCCTTGTCGAGCCTCGGAATTAAAGGGCTTCCGGGCCCTCCCGGATGGGGTCGGGGAGGCGAATCCCCCCAACATCTTGGGCCGGGTCATCCCGAGCGGGCACAGGCGCCGAGCGCCGCCGCGTGGGCGGGAAGCGCGCCGGCCAGAAGACGCCGCTCGGGGCTTCCCTCGGGGTACCGACGCGCGACGATCCCGGAGCAAAGCTCGAGGAAATCTTCCTCCACGCAGGAGGAGAGAAAGGCGGCGAAGGCCTCGGCCAGCGGGAACGCTTCGGCCTTCTCGGCGAGCGCCGCGATGACCCCCTCGCGGGTGGCAAACACCGCCTCTTCCGGCGCCAGGGCGAACTCCCCGGTCCCCTCCAGCCGGTCAAGGCGCGTGTGCAGCGAGAGGGCGAGGAAAAAAAGAAGCAACCTCGTCAGCCGCGCCGCAACGCCGTCGTCGGGGCCCGCCGCGGCCGCCCCCCCGAAGAGCGGTCGGTAGTCGCGCACGGCGATCAGCCGCACGGCGACCCCCTCGGGCCCGGGACAGGCCACGAAGTCGCCGGCCGCGTGGTGCCAGAGGGCGATCTCCTCGAAGCGCTCGAGGTCCAGGTACAGCGTGAGGATGCGCGCCGCCTCGCGGTAGATCGCCTTTGCCGCTCCGGGCGTGAGATCGCAAGATCCGGCCGCCGGATCCCAGAGCCGGAGCCGAGGCGGCTCCCCGGGCCCCCCCCGGTGCAGGTGAAACTCGCAAAACCCGGAAAACCACTGCCCCAGCCAGAGGTCGAAGCGCGGCCCGGATCGCGGCTCGAGCGAAAAGGCGCCGTACACCTCGGGGAGATAGGGGAGCCGGGTGGCGGCGTGCAGCCGCGCAAGAATCGCCGTCTCGCGCCGGATGAGCCGTCGGCCCTCCGCGGAGAAGGCGACGTTGGCGACCCACTCGTGGCGCACCCCGCCGCCGCGGGTTTCCAGGCGCGCCGGGTGGTAGGCGGCGCCGTGCTTGGCGAGAAAGACGCGGATCTCTTCCAGGGGGACTTCCCCGACGGCGCCGCGGCGGTGGAGCCGCGAGAGGACCGCGGCGCCCTCGCCCGTGCAGAAGGCCTCCAGGGCCTGGAAATAGTCGCCGACGGTCGGGGCGGCCCCGGTTTCCGGGCCGCAGACCGCCTGCGGCCTGCCGCAGGGCAGGGGCGCGCGCCAGACGGGGTCGGCCGGCGTGACGGGAAAGCGCTCGGTTTCCAGGAAATGGGACACCCGGGGCCGGCTCACGTCCCCTCGTCGGCGGCGGCCTGCAAGCGGGCGCGGTGTTCTTCGATTTCGCGACGGATCGGCTCGGCCACCTCGTAGCCGTGGGCGAGCGCCGCGTCGCAGTGCTTCACGGCGAGGGCGAATTCGCCCCGTTCCAGGTAGGCGATCGCGAGGTTGTTGTGCGCGGGGGCGAATTCGGGGGCCAGCGCGAGGGCCTTGCGGCTGGCCTCGATCGCCTCGTCGATCCGCCCCTTCATCAGGTAAGCCGCCCCGAGGTTGGCGAAGGCCTGGACGTAGCGGAAGTTGAACACCGTGGCGCGCTCGAGGTTCTTGATCGCCTCGTCGACGTTGCCGCGCTGCAGCTCGACGAAGCCGATGTTGCCGTAGCCTTCGGAAAAGCCGGGACGCACCTGGGTGGCGCGGCGGTTCCAAGAGAGACAGCCGTCGAGATCGCCCCGCTGGAGGCAGATCCCGCCCATCAGGACGTAGGCCTCGGCGAGGTTGGGGCTGCATTCGATCGCCTCGAGCAGCTCGCGCTCGGCCTCCTCCAAGCGGCGCTGGCCGAGGTAGCCGACGGCCAGGTTGTAGTGGGCGTTGCCGCACTCGGGGTTCTTGTCCACGGCGAGTTTCTGCTGGGCGATGTACTCTTCGACGGTTTTCGGCGTTTCCATGGGTCGGACGGCGTCCTTCGGGTCGGAGAATCCCCCGGCACGGGGAAACGCCAGATTAGCGGGGATCGATGGCCGTGTCCAGCCCGGGGACGCGGCGTCGTTTCCGCTTGACTTCGGCGCCTCTTTTCCTTACCCAGCGGCCAACACGCCATCCCCCTCAAAAACAGCGAAAGGAGGCGGCCATGCAGCCCGGTTGCTACACCGCGTTGATCACGCCCTTTCAGGGAGAGGCCATCGACGAGCGCGGGCTCGAGCGGCTGGTCGAGTTCCAGGTGGCCGGGGGCATCACCGGCATCCTCGCCGTGGGGACGACGGGGGAGAGCCCCGTCCTCACCTGGGAGGAGCACAACCGCGTCACCGAGATCGTCGCCCGCCGGTGCGCCGGTCGTTGCCTGTGCATCGCCGGCACCGGCAGCAACAGCACCCGCGAGACGATCGAAGGCACGCGCCATGCCGCGCATGCGGGCGTGCGGGCCGTGCTGCTCGTCGACCCGTATTACAACGGGCCGAGCTCGCTGGAGATCCGGCGCGAATACCTCTACCCCGTGGCCCGGGAGTTCCCGGAAATCGACATCATCCCCTACGTCATCCCCGGCCGCACCGGAACCCAGCTTTTGCCGGAGGACCTCGCGCTCGCCTTCCAGGAACACCCCAACATCCGCGCGGTCAAGGAGGCGACCGGGGATCTGAACAACATGCGGCGCACGCGGGATCTGTGCGGCCCGGATTTCCTGATTCTCTCGGGCGACGACCCCCTCACCGTGGCGATGATGGAAGACCCGCGGATCCGGGCCGGGGGGGTGATCTCGGTCGCCTCGAACGTGGCGCCGAAGGCGGTGGGGGAGATGGTCGGCCACCTGCTCGCCGGACGGATCGCGGAGGCGCGCGCGCTCGCCGCCCGGCTCGAGCCGCTCTTTCAGCTCGTCACCGTGAAGACGACCGAGCGCACCCCCTTCGGCGAGGTCGTCTGCCGCGCGCGCAACCCGCTGGCGATCAAGACCCTGATGGCGCTCCTGGGCATGCCGGCCGGCGGCTGCCGGCCGCCGCTCGGCAAAATGACCCCCCAGGGGCTCGAGCGCGTCCTCTCCGCCGCGCGCCAGCTTCTCCAGAACGCGCCCGAGATCCTGCAGCCCGTCGCCGATTGCTTCGGCGTCGATCTCGAAGAGCGCCTGGAAAACCCCGCTTACCGGAAAGGGCTCTGCTACGAGGGCTACTGAGCGGGCGGCCGGAAGAGGACGTCGTTCAACCAGCGCAGCCCGAACGCGAGGAGGGCCTCGTCGTCCCTCGCGAGGCGTTCCGCATCCGCCGCGGCGATCGGGTAGCGGCGGCGGAAGGAGCTCTCGAAGACGAAGCGCCGGAAGCGGTCGACGTCGTAGCTCGCGAGGAAAAAGAGTTCCTTCGCCTTCTCGCTCCAGTGCAGGGTGGCCGGGAAGGAGCGCTTGCGCAGGATGAGCTCGGCCCAGGCGGCGTTCACGCGGTCGTACTCGTCGACCCCCTGGTCCCGCCGCCACTCGCCGACCGTCCACTCCCGCTCCTCCTCCCCTCCCCGGCAGTGCGCCTCGCGCACGAGAAAATAAAAGGCATCGCCGTCGGGGTCGTCCTTCCAAGCGAGGGTCGCCGTGCCCACGGGGTAATAGCGGCAGGAGGCGGGCCGGTCCTCGTAGACCAGGCAGCCGTGGGACCGCACGAAGGGGCAGGCCTTCTGTTCCCGGCCCTCCTCCTCGAGCAGGCGCAGGGTCACGACCGGGATGTCGGTCTTCTCGAGAAGCTGCGGCTCGGTGTAGAGGGCGAGAAACTCGGTCGAGGAAAGGCCCAGTCGCTTCTTGAGCCGCAGGATGTCGCACGGGGTGAGCACGACGTGAATCCCGCGGCAGCACTGCGTGAAGCAGGAAAGGCCCGGGTGGCAGCGGAAGCGGAAGCGGCTTTCGGGGCCGAGCCGCCGGGGTTCGATGAGGCCTTCGGTGGGTGGGTTCATGGACGATCCTTCCCCTGATTTTCGTTCCTCTTATCCCGGCGGCGGCAACGTCGTCAACGGCGGCGTTTTTCGGCTTGATCCGAAAGCGGGTTTCACGCTACATCGGGCGGCATCTCGCCCGGCGCCATCCCGCGGAGCGCGCGGGAAGGCGTCGTCCACCCGGCGGAGCGCGCAAGGAGGATCTCATGGCCCTTTCGATCCGCAAGACCGCATCCCCCAAACCCAAGGTCGACGAATCCCGCCTCGGATTCGGCATCCACTTCACGGATCACCTGTTCCAGATGGACTATGCGCCCGATCGCGGCTGGCACAACCCGCGGATCGAACCCTACGGGCCGCTCGTCCTCGACCCGGCGACGATGGTCCTGCACTACGGCCAGGCCGTGTTCGAAGGGCTCAAGGCCTACCGCACGGCCGAGGGCCGCATCCAACTCTTCCGGCCGCAGGAGAATTTCAAGCGGCTCAACCGCTCCAACGACATCCTCTGCATCCCGCGGATCGACGAGGCCTTCGCCCTGGAGGCCCTGAAGGAACTGTTGCGCCTGGAGCGGGACTGGGTGCCGCGCGCCAAGGACACCTCCCTCTACATTCGGCCGACGATCATCGCCACCGACCCCTTCCTCGGCGTGCGCGCCTCCCACACCTATCGCTTCTTCATCATCCTCTCGCCGGTCGGGGCGTACTACGCCGAGGGGTTCAACCCGGTGAAGATCCTCGTGGAAAGGGAGCACGTGCGCGCCGTTCCCGGCGGGACGGGCGAGGCCAAGACCCCGGGAAACTACGCCGCGAGCCTGCTCGCCGGCCATAAGGCCCACCAAGCCGGCTTCACCCAGGTGCTCTGGCTCGACGGGCTGGAGCGGCGCTGGATCGAAGAGGTGGGCTCGATGAACATCTTCTTCGTCCTGGGCGACGAGGTCGCGACCCCGGCCCTGCAAGGGAGCATCCTGCCCGGCATCACGCGGGATTCCGTGCTGCAGCTCGGCCGCCGCTGGGGCCTCAAGATGTCGGAGCGCCGCATCGCGATCGAGGAAGTCCTCGAGGCGGCGGAGAGCGGTAGGCTGCGCGAGGCCTTCGGCTCGGGCACGGCGGCGGTGATCTCCCCCGTCGGCCGGATCGCCTACGGCGACCGGTCGATCACCGTGGGCGACGGCGGGGTCGGCCCCATCGCGCGCCGCTTTTACCAGGCGATCACCGACATCCAGTACGGCCGCGCGGAAGGGCCGGCGGGCTGGGTGGTCCCCATCGACTGAAGCGCGGGAGCGCCTTGCGGATGCCGCAGACGGATGACCCGCCCCACCTCGGGGAATTCGTGGCCAAAATGGCCGCGGCGGGGCTCGCCCCGCTCGTGATCGACACCTTCTCCCGCTACTACCGCCGCCTGGCGCGGGGGGAAAGCGGGCTCCTGCGGGACGCCGAGATCCGGCCGATCGAGCCCGGCGAGCTTCCCGAGGCATCCTCGCTGGCCGAGTTCGCCGCCGCCGGCCGGGAAGCCCTATCCCGGTCGGTCCAGATCGTGCTGAACGGCGGCCTGGGAACCTCGATGGGCCTGAAAGGGCCCAAGTCCCTCCTCCCGGTGCGGCCGGGGCTCACCTTTCTTGAGATCATCCTGCGGCGCTCGCAGGCCGACGGCAGCCGGCTCGCCCTGATGAACAGCTTCAACACGCAGGCGGAAACCGCCGTCGCCCTCGAGCGACTGGCGCCCGAACCGGCGCCGCTCTGCTTCCTGCAACACAAGTTCCCCAAGGTTTTGCGCGCGGACCTGCGGCCCGCCGCCTGGCCCGCCGACCCCGAACTCGAGTGGAACCCGCCCGGGCACGGCGACGTCTACGCCGCCCTTTTCGCCTCGGGCACCCTCGAGCGGCTGCTCGCCGAGGGGATCCGCTATGCGCTCATCCGCAACGTGGACAATTTGGGGGCGGGCATGAACCCGGAGCTTCTCGGCTATTTCGTCGCCCGCAAGCTCCCCTTCCTCATGGAAGTCGCCGAGAAAACCCCCGCGGACATCAAGGGCGGGCACCTCGCCCGGCGGCGGAAGGACAACCGGCTGATCCTGCGCGAGGCGGCCCAGTGCCCGAAGGAGGAGCTCTCCGCCTTCGAGGACATCCGCCGCTACCGCTTCTTCAACACGAACAACGTCTGGATCCGCCTCGAGGTGCTGCGCGAGGCGATCCGCGAGCGAGGCTGGATCGACCTCCCGATGATCGTCAACCCCAAGACCCTCGATCCCCGGGACGAGACGAGCCCGGCCGTCTACCAGATCGAGACCGCGATGGGGGCGGCGATTTCGTTCTTCGAAGGGGCCTCCGCCGTCCGCGTGCCGCGTTCCCGCTTTCTGCCGGTCAAAACCTGCAACGACCTCCTGGCCGTGCGCTCGGACTGCTTCGTCCTCACCCCGGAACACGGCCTCGTGCTGAACCCCCGCCGCGCGGCCGCCGGGCTGGGGGAAACCCTCCGCATCCGCCTCGACCCCCGCTACTACGGGAAATACCATCTCTTCGCCGAGCGGTTCCCGCAGGAGCCTCCTTCGCTTCTCGAGTGCGAGTCCTTGACGATCGAGGGGGACGTGCGTTTCGAGCCCGGGGTGAAGATCCGGGGAACGGTCGCCATCACCAACCGCCGCGGCCGGCCGGCCGTCATCCCCGCCGGAACCTCCATCGAGGGCGATCTCGACCTCTGAAGCCGCTGGCCCGCGCGGGGGTCACTCCCTGCGGCGCGTCTGGTAACGGATCACGACCCTTTCCGGGGACCCGGGGGCGAGCTTGATGGAAGCGGGCTGGATCGAAAGCGGCACCTCCAGCACCCCCGCTTCCCGCAGGCGCTCAAGCGGCACCTTCTCGGTGTAGAGCGTCTGCAGGGCCTCCAGGATCCGTCGGCTGCCCACCACTTCCACCCGCGGCGGCTCGAGGACCGCCTCGGCGAGCACCAGGTGCTCCGGCAGGCGTCCCGTCCAGTCGACCTGCAGGGCGAGCTCTTTCTTCACGGTGAGGTCCATCTCCACGAGCAGGCTCTGGGGCGAGACGTCCTTCACCCGGAGCCCCGGGGGCAGGCTCACGTTTCCGGCGGTGATGGGGATCGTGTTTTCGCCCGTCCCGGCGTTGCTCAGATCCACGCGCACCCGCACTTGGTCCGGCCGGGTCGACTTGACCAGCGTCCCGGAGCCGCTGAGTGTCACGCGCACGGAGTTGACCGACGCCTGGACGATCTCCAGCCCCGGGTTGCGGTTCTGGTACTCGACGGGGACGTCGAAGGAAACGAGCGTCTCCAGACCGCGCGAAATGCTGTACCAGAAGCCCGTGATGAAAAGGACGGAGACCAGCGCGGCGGTGGTGACCTCGAGGCGCTCGCGGCGGGCCTCCGGCCCGCGGGCCTCGGCCACCCCGAAATGCTCCTCGAGCCGCTCGACCAGGCTGTCGGCCTCGTCGACGCGCTGGAGCTTCGCCCCCCGGGCCAGGCTCACCTCGCCGCGCTCCTCGGAGACGACGATGGCCACGGCGTCGCTCGCCTCCGTCAAGCCCAGGGCGGCGCGGTGCCTTGTCCCCAGGTACGAGGGCAGGTCCTCGCGCCGCGACAGCGGCAGGATGGCGCTGACCCGGGTGACCCGGTCGCCCTCGACCAGGGCGGCGCCGTCGTGGACCGGGTTTCCGGGGTAGAAGATGCTGAGGATCATCTCCCGGGAGATCTCGCCGTTCCAGGGGATCCCTCCCTGGAGGAGTTCCCGGATGTCCTCCTCGCCGGGGACGACGACCAGCGCACCGTGCCGCCGGCGGGCGAGCTCGAAGAGGCTCTCGGCCAGGATTTCGACCGGGGCCACGCGGGCCTTCGGGGGAACCCCCCAGAAAATGGACTTGAGGTTGCGGGCCTGAAGGACGTTGCGGATCTCGTTGCGGAACACCACGACGATGATCAACGCCGCGACGGCCACGATGCCCTGGATCACCCAGCTGGTCACGATCAGCCCGAGGTAGGCGGCGATCTGCTGGAAAAACCAGAGCATCGTCAGGCCGATCAGGACCCGGAAGACGTAGGTGCCGCGGAAAAGAATGTAGAAGCGGAACAGGATGTAGCTGTTCAGCCCGATGTCGACCAGGTCCTGCCAGCGGAGGGTCCCCAGAAAAGCGATCGTCTCCACCACGGGCGCCCTCAATCGGTGATGCTGAAGCGCAGGGTTTTCAGAACGCGGCCCGAGGCGTCCTGGACCTCGACGCGCCATGGGCCGCGGTCGGCCTCCCGCAGCTGGATGCTGCTGAAGGTGCTCCAGCGGGGAGCCTTGACGGAGAGCCGGATGCGGGAGCTCGGGCGGTCGCGGAAATACCACTGGTGAAAGACGAAGGTGTCCTCCGCGACCGCGTCGAAGAGCGTGAAGCAGAAAATCTTCGCTGTGGAGACCGGGAACGCGATCGCGCTGTTCACCGGGACCCCGTCGCGGATCTCTTCGCAGACGACGGCCTGGGCGAGGGTGAGGCGCGTGGAGCCGGAGGCCGCCTGACGCGAGGGCTGGGCGGCGGCCTGGAGCACGCCCCCCGTCGCAAGACAGAACACCGCCGCGGCGATCCACAGGGTTCGAGGACTCACGGGACCTCCTGGGGCGGCCGACCGCGCGCCTGACGCCGGCGAACGGCCGCGATGCGTACAGCTTATCGTTCTTTCTCCTTTTTGCAAGCGCAAACCCCTCCTCGGGCTTCGGGTTTTGTCCGCGGCCGGTTGTGGGGTATACTGATTCGGAACCCCCGTTTCGTTCGCCGGAGCCGTGATGCAGCACCGTGCCGACCTCATCCAGGATCCGCCCCCGGGCGACCGTTGCGTGCGCTTTTGCGGCGACGTGCTTCGCTTCGAGCTTCGCGTTCCGGCCGGGCTGCGGGGTTCGGCGTGGCTGCGGACCAACCTCGGCCACGCGGCGGTCACCCGCGCGGAAATCGTGCGCAGCGTGCATCTGCAGCAAAGCCCCCTCGGCCGGGACTGGTTCGACCTGCCCATGCACGCCGTCGCCGAAAACCGCTTCGTCCTGGAGGCCGCGCTGCTTGAGCCCGGCCACTTCGAGGCCAAGTGCTTCTTTCTCGAGGAGGGGGCGACGGGACCCGTCTGGCCGCCGGGCCCCAACACCGTGGTCAACGTGGATGCCGCCGATTCCTGCGCCGCGAACATCGTTTACAACGCCTTCGTCCGCCAGTTCGGCCCCAACAAGAGCGCCCGCCGCGTGCCGCCGCCCGGCGACGAGACCTGTGTCCAGCGGCTCGACGCCCTCGGCTACACCGTCATTCCGCCTTCGGGCACCTTCCGCGACCTGATCGGCGAACTCGACTTCATCCTGGGAACGCTCGGCTGCCGGATCGTTCTCCTGCTGCCGATCCACCCCACGCCGACGACCTACGGCCGCATGGGGCGCTTCGGCAGCCCTTACGCGGCGCTGAGCTTCCGCAGCGTCGATCCGGCGCTCGCCGTCTTCGACCCCCGCGCCACCCCGACCGAGCAATTCATCGAACTGGTCGACGCCGTCCATCGACGCAACGGCCGCCTGTTCCTCGACATCGCCATCAACCACACCGGCTGGGCCGCGAACCTCCACACGGAGCACCCGGAGTGGCTGTGCCGCAGCGAGGAGGGCCGCATCGAGGTCCCCGGCGCCTGGGGGGTGCAATGGGAGGACCTCACCCAGCTCGACTACCGCCACCCCGAGCTGTGGCGGTTCATGGCCGAGGTGTTCCTCACCTGGTGCCGCCGCGGGGTGGACGGTTTCCGCTGCGATGCGGGATACATGATCCCGCATGCCGCCTGGCGCTACATGGTGGCCCGGGTGCGCGAAGAGTTCCCCGACACGGTCTTCCTGCTCGAAGGGCTGGGCGGCAGGATCTCGGTCACGCGCAGCCTGCTCGACACCGCCAACCTCAACTGGGCCTACTCGGAGCTCTTCCAGAACTACGACCGCAGCCAGATCGAACACTACCTCCCCGGGGCGATCGAGATCGCCTCGCGGGAGGGGTTGCTCGTGCACTTCGCCGAAACCCACGACAACCTCCGCCTCGCCGCGACCTCGCACGCCTGGGCGAAGATGCGCACGGCGCTCTGCGCGCTCTCTTCCTTCGCCGGAGCCTTCGGCTTCGCCAACGGCGTCGAGTGGTTCGCGGCGGAGAAGATCGACGTCCACGATGCGGCGCCCCTCAACTGGGGCGCCCCCGTGAACCAGGTCGACTGGATCGCGCGGCTGAACCGCATCCTCAAGGAACACCCCGCGCTGCATGCCGGCGCCGAGATCCGTCTGGTCGAGCGCGGCGGCGGAAACCAGCTCGTGCTGCTGCGGCACGACCGGGAACGCGGCAAGCGGCTGCTCGTCCTCGTCAACCTCGACCCGCAACGGCCGACCCCGGCTTTCTGGGACCCGCGGGAGACGGGGGACGGCTTCCGCCGCGCGGTGGATTTGCTCTCCGGGGAGACGGTGGAGGCCTTCCCGGAGGGCGGGCTCCTGGGCTTGCCGCTGGAGGCCGGCCAGGTGCGCTGCCTCAGCCCGGACCCCTCCGATCTCGATGCCCTGCGGACGCCGGTCCGCCACCCGTTCGCCGTCCCCGCGCGCATCGAACGCCAGCGGATGAGGGCGAAGGGGCTCGAGGTCGTGGCCCGGGGAAACGGGGGGATCGACGTGACGGGGTTCGATCCGGACCGGGCGGCCGCGGAGCTCAAGGCCGACCCCGCACGATTTCTCGAGCGGCACGGGGAGGGCCATCGCCTGACGCGCTGGCACTGGCCGCGGGACCTCAAGCGCGAGGTGATGCTCCCGCCCGGACATTTCCTGCTCCTGAGCGGGGGGGTGCCCTTCCGGGCGCGGATCGTCGACCGCGGACGCACCCTGCGCAGCGAAATTTCCCTGCCCGCCGCGGACGGCTCGCACTTCTGCCTGTTCCCCCCCCTCCCGCCGCCCCGGCGGCCGAAACGGCTCTCCCTTCGCCTCCGCGTGCACGAACCCGAAACCACCCGCCACGAGGACGCCGACCTGCTTCTTCTTCCCGAGCCGGATGAGGCGTTCGTGCGCTTGCGGTTCAGCCGCGTCGAGCTCCTCGAGACCCCGCGCCGCTGGCTGGCGACGAACGGCCGCGGGGCCATGGCGCGCGCCGCGATCTCCTGGGGGCGGCTCGAGAGCCGCTACGACGGCCTGCTCGCCGCCAATCCCGATCCCGAGCGACCCGTCGACCGCCGGATGCTCCTCACCCGCTGCCGCCTCTGGCTCGTGTACCAGGGCTTCTCCCAGGAGGTGAACCTCGATTGCCTCCAGTCGTTCGCGGCCCTGCCGGATGGGGGATTCTGCTGGCGTTTCCGGGTTCCCTGCGGGCAGGGGGAACACGTGCTGCTCTCGCTGCTCCTGCGGATGCCCACGGGCCGAAACGCCGTGCACCTGGTCTTCCACCGCCACCGCGCCGGCGGCGCCGAGGGACGACTCGCCGACGCGGTGCCCGTGCGCCTGATCGTCCGCCCCGACATCGAAAACCGCAGCGTCCACGAGCCCACCAAGGCCTACACCGGCCCCGAGCACCGCTTCCCCGCCGCCATCCGCCCTGCCGCGGACGGGTTCCGCTTCGCGCCCGACCCGGGTCCCCCGCTGGAGGTCCGCATCGCCCCCGGCCGGTTCGCGCTCGAGCCGCAGTGGGAGTACATGGTCCACCGCCCCGCGGACGCCGAACGGGGGGAGGATCCCCATTCGGATCTCTTCAGTCCCGGCTACTTCGAGGCTCCGCTGGCCGGGGGGTGCCGCGTCACCCTGACCGCCGCGGACGGTCCCGAAGGGGGGGATCGCGAGGCGTTCTCGGACCCCTCGAAGCTCCCCGACCCCTGCCCCGAACCGCGCGCCGCCGGCCGCGCCGCCCCGCTGGCGGTTCTGCGCGAGGCGCTCGGTCACTACCTCGTGGAGCGCGACGGCCTGAAGACCGTCATCGCGGGGTACCCCTGGTTCCTCGACTGGGGGCGGGATTCCCTGATTTTCTGCCGCGGGCTGATCGCCGCCGGCCGGCTTGCCGAGGCCCGCTCGGTGCTCGGCCTTTTCGGTCGCTTCGAGGAAGGCGGGACCCTGCCCAACATGATCCGCGGCGCCGACACCGCCAACCGCGACACCTCGGACGCCCCGCTCTGGTTCGTCGTCTGCTGCGCGGATCTGGCCGCCGCCTGCGGTCTCGAGGCCCTTCGGGCCGACTGCGGCGGCCGCTCCCTGGCCGAGGTGGCCGCCGCGATCGTGCGCGGCTGCCGTCGCGGGCTGAAGAACGGCGTGCACCTGGATCCGGAATCCGGACTGCTCTTCAGCCCGACCCATTTCACCTGGATGGACACGCAACACCCGGCGGGGAGCCCCCGCGAGGGCTACCCGATCGAGATCCAGGCCCTGTGGCATGCGGCCCTGGCGCTGATGGCGCGGCTCGACCCGGAGGACGCGGCGGAATGGGAGGATCTCGCCCATCGCGTCCGCCGCTCGCTGATCGCGCGGTACTGGCGCCCCGACGACGGCTTTTTCGCCGACTGCCTCCACGCCGCGCCGGGAACCCCCGCCCGCGACGCCCGCGCCGACGACCACCTGCGCCCCAACCAACTGCTCGCCCTGACGCTGGGCGCGGTGAACGACCCGGCGATCGGCCGTTCCGTCCTCGCGGCCTGCGAAGAACTGCTGGTCCCCGGCGCCATCCGCAGCCTGGCCGACCGCCCGGTCACCCATCCCCTGCCGGTGGAATGGCAGGGGCGCCTGTTGAACGACCCGTCGCGGCCCTACCGGGGAGTCTACCGCGGCGACGAGGACACGCAGCGGAAGCCGGCCTATCACAACGGGACGGCATGGACCTGGCTTTTCCCGGCTTACGCCGAAGCCTGGGCCGGCGTTTACGGAGAGGCGGGTCGGAAAACGGCGCTCGCCTGGCTGACCGGCAGCATCCCCCTGCTGGAAAGCGGCTGCCTCGGGCACCTGCCGGAAATCCTGGACGGCGACCGGCCGCACACCCCGCGCGGCTGCGACGCCCAGGCCTGGGGCGCCAGCGAATGGGTGCGGGTGTGGATCCGGCTCTCCGGCAGCGCCCCGGCGCCGGCCCGCGATTGATTTTTCCCGACCCAGCCGATATTCTGCCTTCCGGGCCGTCCACGTGACGGCCGCGTCGATCCGCACGCCGCGGCCTGCCGCGCAATCCCCCGGTTCCGGTGAGCGTCCGCCGATGGTTCAGTTCGCCTACTTTCAGGTACGCCCGAACATCCCCGAAAACCTCGCCTTTCTCGAGCTTTTGGCCCAGAACATGTGGTGGTGCTGGACGAGGGATGCGATCGAGCTTTTCCGCCGCATGGATCCCCGGCTCTGGGCCGACTGCCAGAGAAACCCCATCCCCTTTCTCGCCCGCCTCCCGCAGGCGCGCCTCGAGAAGCTCGCCCGCGATGCGAGCTTCACCGCCCACCTCGAACGCGTCCGCCAGATGTTCGAAAAACGGATCCACAACACCGATCTCCATTTCGAGCTGCCCATCGGGCCCTCGGACGCGATAGCCTATTTTTCCATGGAATTCGGCCTCCACGAGAGCCTGCCGCTCTTTGCGGGCGGGCTGGGGATCCTCGCCGGCGACCACCTGAAGGCCGCCTCCAACAGCGCCCTGCCCCTGGTGGCGGTGGGGCTCATGTACCAGCGCGGCTATTTCCGCCAGTACCTCAACCACGACGGCGTGCAGCAGGAGGCTTACCCCGAAACCGATTTTTACAATCTCCCCCTGCAGCGGGTGCGCGATGCCAAGGGAAACGAGCTGCGCGTCGCCATCCGCGGCGCAGACGGCCCCATCCAGGCCATGGTCTGGAAGATCGCGGTCGGCAGAATCCCGCTCTTCCTGCTTGACACGAACATCCTCGAGAATCCCCCGGAATACCGGGAAATCACCGCCCGGCTCTATGCCGCCGAATCCCGGACGCGGCTCATCCAGGAGGTGCTCCTCGGCTTCGGGGGCATGCGCGCCCTGCGAACCATGGGCATCGTGCCCAAGGTCCTCCACCTGAACGAGGGCCACTGCGCCTTCGCCGCCCTCGAACGGCTCGCGCAAACGGCGGAAGCCCTGGGGGTGGACGCGGAGACGGCGCTTCAGATCTGCGCCCGCAGCACGGTCTTCACGACCCACACGCCGGTCGCCGCCGGCCACGACGAGTTCCCCGTCGACCTGGTTCGGCCGTATATCGCCCCGATCGCCGAATCGCTCGGCCTGCCCGAAAAGGACATCCTCGCCTGGGGGCAGACCCAGGGCGCCCACGAGCACAGCCCCCTTTCGATGTTCGTGCTGGGGGTACGCCTCGCCGGGGCCTGCAACGGCGTGAGCCGGCTGCACGGGAGCGTGGCGCGACGGATGTGGTCGCACCTCTGGCCCGGCCGGCCCGTGGAGGAAATCCCCATCACGCACATCACCAACGGCGTTCACCTGCCCACCTTCGTCTCCCAGGAGTTCGCCGCACTCTTCGAGCGCTACCTCGGGCCCGACTGGTACCTCGGCTCCCAACGGCCCGAGAACATTCGGCGAATCGACGAGATTTACGGGGAGGAGCTCTGGCGCGCCCACGAGATGAACCGCTCCCGGCTGGTCCGCACCTGTCGCGAGCACCTCGTGCGGCAGTACCGCAACCGCAGCGCCCCGCGAAAGGTGCTCGAGGCCGTGGAGAAGGCGCTCGACCCGAACATCCTGACGGTTGCTTTTGCGCGGCGTTTCGCGACCTACAAGAGAGCCTACCTGCTGATCATGGATCCCGAGCGGCTCGAGGCGATCATCAACAACCCCAAGGCCCCCGTGCAGTTCATTTTCGCGGGGAAGGCCCACCCGCGTGACAACGAGGGCAAGGATTTGATCCGCCAGCTCTTCCAGTTCGCCAACCGGCCGGGCGTCCGCGAACGGTTCGTTTTCCTGGAAGACTACGATCTCCACCTCGCGCGGCACCTGCTGCAGGGGGCCGATGTCTGGCTGAACACGCCGCGGCGGCCCTTCGAGGCCTGCGGCACCTCGGGGATGAAAGCGGCGATCAACGGCAGCCTCAACTTGAGCATTCTCGACGGCTGGTGGGACGAGGGCTTCCGACCGGAAATCGGCTGGGCCATCGGCAGCGGAGAGGAGTACGAGGACCACGCCTACCAGGACGCGGTGGAAAGCCAGGCCCTGTACAACACCCTCGAAAACGAGGTCATCCCGCTGTTTTACGAACGGAAAAACGGCGACCTGCCGGCGGGTTGGATCGAGATGATGAAGGCCGCCATGAAGGCGGCCATGGAAGACTATTGCAGCCTGCGCATGATCCGCGACTACACCGAACAGCTCTACGCCCCGGCCGCCGCCTGGTACGACCGCCTGACGGCCGACGGCGAAAGCGAGGCCCGGCGCCTGGCGGAGCTCCACGGCCGGCTGCGCCGTCACTGGAAGGAGATCCGCCTCGGCCTCCCGGAGCGGAACCCCCAAGGCGTGCAGCGCGTGGGCGACTCGGTGGCGATCACCGTCGAGGTGCATCTCGGCGCGCTGCGACCCGAGGACGTCGACATCGAAATCTACTACGGCCAATTCAAGAGCCATGCCGAGCTCATGAACAGCCGCGTCGTCCCCATGGAGCGGCTCGAGGACCGCGGCGGGGGAAACTATCTCTACGGGTGCCGCCTGACCTGCGAGGCGGCCGGCCGGTTCGGGTTCGCCGTGCGGGCGACCCCGCACGGGGACCCGTGGATCAAGCTGACCCCGGGGCTGATCACCTGGGCCGCCGGGTAAGTCGTCAATCCCGGAGGACGCGATGGACGACGCGCGCCGCAACCCCCGTGTGCTGATCGTCACCCCGGAGGTGACCTACCTCCCGGACCGCATGGGAAGCCTCGCCACCTTCTTCACGGCCAAGGCCGGCGGGCTCGCCGATGTCTCGGCCGCGCTGGTCAGCGCCCTGTTCGACCAGGGGGCCGACGTCCATGTCGCCCTGCCCGACTACCGCTCGATTTTCAGCGACCGGTTGGTGCCGTTTCTGCGCGAGGAGATCTCGAGCATCCAGCGCAAAATGCCCGACGACCGGGTTCACCTCGCCGAGGACCGCGCCTTCTTCTACATCAACCGGGTCTACTCGAGCTCGGGCGACGAGAACATCAAGCTCGCGCTCGCCTTCCAACGCGAGGTGATCAACAACATCCTCCCGCGCGTGCAGCCCGACCTCATCCACTGCAACGACTGGATGACGGGACTGCTCCCCGCGGTCGCCCGCCGGCTGCGAATCCCCTGCCTCTTCACCATCCACAACATCCACACGGTGAAGACCACCCTCGCCGCCATCGAGGACCGCGGCATCGACGCCGCGAGCTTCTGGCAGCAGCTCTATTTCATGCACTGGGCCAACGACTACGAGTCAGCGCGCGAGAGCAACCCCGTCGATCTGCTCACCAGCGGCATCTTTGCCGCCCATTTCGTGAACACGGTGAGCCCTACCTTTTTGCGCGAAGTGGTCGAGGGCCGCCACGATTTCGTCGAGGAGCAGATCCGGCGGGAGCTCGCCAACAAGTATTACGCCGGCTGCGGCTTCGGCATCCTCAACGCCCCGGACCCGTCCTTCAACCCCCGCACCGACTCCGACCTGAAGGCCCGCTACGGCCCCGAGGATCATGCCGCCGCCAAGCGCGAAAACAAGCGCTTCCTGCAGCGCACCCTGGGGTTGATCGAGGACGTGAACGCCCCGCTCTTCTTCTGGCCCTCGCGGCTCGATCCCGTGCAGAAGGGCTGCTCGCTCCTCTCCGACATCTTCTACCGGGTGATCTCCACCTGGTGGGAACGAAACCTCCAGGTCGTCTTCGTCGCCAACGGCGACTACCAGCGGGTCTTCCAAGACATCGTCAACTTCCACCAGTTCCAGCGGCGCGTGGCGATCTGCGACTTCAGCGAGGCGATGGAGCACCTGGCCTACGGCGCCTCGGATTTCATCCTCATGCCCTCGCGCTTCGAGCCCTGCGGGTTGCCCCAGATGATCGCCCCGATCTACGGCTCGCTTCCCGTGGCCCACGACACCGGCGGCATTCACGACACGATCCGTCACCTCGACGTCGCCGGCGACACGGGAAACGGCTTTCTGTTCCAGGTCTACGACGCCAACGGCCTCTTCTGGGCGATCGAGCAGGCGATGGCCTTCCACGCCCTGCCCGAGGCGGTGCGCGAGCGGCAGATCCGGCGGATCATGACGGAGAGCGCACGGGATTTCACCTATGAGCGCACGGCGCGACAGTACATCGAGCTCTACGAAACCATGCTCAAGCGGCCGCTCATCGTCGAATAGGCCCAACGACGCCGCCTCCCGGAGGAAGGGGCGCGGGGCATCGTCCGGCCGCCTGCCGCAACCGGAGGAGCGCCTCCGGCGCCTGGTGGCGATCGACCCGGATCTCGCCCGCTACGAGGGGATCCTGCGGCGGCGCCTGCAGAAGATCGAGGCGACCGAAAAGCGCCTGACCGGGGGGCGGATCCCGCTTGCGGAGTTCGCCTCCGGCCACGAATACTTCGGCCTGCACCGCCGGGGCCCGCGTTGGGTCTTCCGGGAGTGGGCGCCGAACGCCGAGGCGGTCTACCTCGTCGGCGATTTCAGCGGCTGGAAGGAACTCTCCGAGTTCGAGCTCCGGAGGATCGAGCCGCGGGGCGTCTGGGAGATCCGGCTCCCCGGCAACCGGCTGCGCCACGGAGATTTGTACCGCCTCAAGATCTACTGGCCGGGGGGCGCCGGCGACCGCATCCCCGCCTGGTGCCGCCGCGTGGTCCAGGATCCGGGGACGCGGATCTTCAACGCCCAGGTCTGGCGTCCTCGGTCGCCCTACCGTTGGCGCCACTTCCGCTGGCGTCGCCCGCAGGTCCCCCCCCTCGTCTACGAGGTGCACCCGGGAATGGCCCAGGAGGAGGAAAAAGTCGGCACCTGGGCCGAATTCACCCGGAACGTCCTGCCGCGGATCCGCAACGCCGGCTACAACACCCTGCAGCTCATGGCCGTCCAGGAGCACCCCTACTACGCCTCCTTCGGCTACCAGGTCTCGAGCTTCTTTGCGGCGAGCTCACGGTTCGGGGAGCCCGAGGAGCTCAAGGCGCTCATCGACACCGCCCACGGCATGGGCATCGCCGTCGTGATCGATCTCGTGCACTCCCATGCCGCCTCGAACGAGGTCGAGGGGCTCAGCCGCTTCGACGGGACGCTCTACCAGTATTTCCACGATTTGCCGCGGGGCCGGCATCCCGCCTGGGACTCCCGGTGCTTCGATTACGGCAAACCGGAAGTGCTCCACTTCCTGCTCTCCAACTGCCGCTTCTGGCTGGACGAATTCCGCGTGGACGGCTTCCGCTTCGACGGCGTGACCAGCATGCTCTACCTCGACCACGGGCTCAACCGGCCGTTCCTCTCCTACGAGGACTACTTCAACGAAACCGTCGACGAGGACGCGCTCGTCTACCTCGCGCTCGCCAACCGCTTGATCCACACCCTGAAGCCGGCTGCGGTCACCATCGCCGAAGACGTGAGCGGGATGCCGGGCCTGGCCGCCCCGCAAGCCGAGGGGGGCATCGGCTTCGACTACCGCTTCGCGATGGGGATCGCGGACACCTGGATCCGACTGGTCAAGGAGGTTCCGGACGAGCTGTGGCCGATGGGCCATCTGTGGTTCGAGCTGAACAACCGCCGGCGGGAGGAGAAAACGATCAGCTACGCCGAGTCCCACGACCAGGCCCTCGTGGGCGACCAATCGCTCTTGTTCCGCCTGGCGGGCGCCGATCTCTACTGGCACATGCGCATCGACGACGATCACCTGCGGGTCGACCGCGCCGTCGCCCTGCACAAGATGATCCGCCTCGTGACGCTCGCGACCGCCGGCAGCGGGTACCTGAATTTCATGGGCAACGAGTTCGGCCACCCCGAGTGGATCGACTTTCCGCGCGAGGGAAACGGCTGGTCCTTCAGGTACGCACGCCGGCAATGGCGCCTCGTGGACGATCCGACCCTGAAATACGGGCAGCTCGCGCGTTTCGACCGGGACATGATCGCGCTCGCCGTCGCGGCAGGGCTCTTCGCCGACCCGGCCGCGCGCCTGCTCCATGTCCACGAGGAGGACAAGGTCCTCGCCTTCGCCCGCGCCGGACGGGTCTTCGTCTTCAACTTTCACCCCACCCGCTCCCACGTCCATTACCGCATCCCGGCGTCGCCCGGAACGTATCGGCTGGCCCTGGACAGCGACGCCCGGGACTACGGCGGCCACGGACGGCTGATTCCGGGGGAGGAGCACGCCACGCTCGAGAGCGCCGTGCTGAGCCTCTATCTCCCCACACGGACGGCGGTCGTTCTCGAGCCGCACAGCGGCTTGCGGCCGAATCAGGAGTTGCGCGCGTAGCCGCCGAGGTATTTCTTGACCCGGGCGATGTAGTCGGCGGTCTCGGGATAGGGGGGGATGCCGGCGTAGCGGTCGACAGCGCCGGGACCGGCGTTGTAGGCCGCGAGCGCCAGTTCGAGGTTGCCGCCGTAGCGGTCGAGCATCTCGCGCAGGTAGCGGGCGCCGCCCTCGATGTTCTGCTGCGGGTCGAAGGGGTTTTCGACGTTGAGGAGCCGGAAGTTCATGGGCATGATCTGCATCAGCCCGCGGGCCCCCTTGTGGGATACGGCGTTGGGATCGAAGTCGGACTCGGCCTTGATCACGGCCTTGATGAGGGCCGGCTCGAGGCGGTACTTGCGCGAGGCCTCCTGGATGATGGGATCGAAGTGACGGGCGTCGAGCCGGGCGATGAACTGCCGGCGCTCGCGCAGGTACAGCTTGAACTTGGGCGAGGTCGGCGCGTTGGTGAAGTGCATGACCCCCTGCTCGTCGATGTAGCGATAGATGTCGGCTCCGGCCGGCCGCAGCGAGGGCAGGGAAAGGACACACAGCGCGGCTGCGAAGAGGATCGCCTTCATCTCGCCCGTTCTCGTCGTCTTTTTTCCATTCTACCCGAAACGGCCCGCGGGGATCAAGAGATCTCGTAAAAACCAAAGCGTTTCCAAGGGGATATCGTTTTCAGGACTCTCCGAAAAGGCTTCTCTGGCGGGGTGTCGACCGGCTGCCAGGGGCGGGGGGGAAGGCGCGCTCGAGGTGCACGGACCCGAGCCGCGCAAGAAATGGGGAGGGTCGCCGCTCTCTTCGTGTTCCCCGGATCCGCCGCTGTTTCGCCCAGCTCAGGACGACCTTCTCTTTCGCCCGCGTGATGCCCACGTAAAGCAAGCGCAACTCCTCCTGCCGTCGTTCCTCGTCGTCGGCGTCGGCCCAGGGAAGAACGCCCTCTTCGCAGGCGGCGATGAAGACGACCGGGAACTCGAGGCCCTTGGCGGCATGGAGGGTCAGCAGGGCCACCTTTTGTGCCGACTTGCGGTAGAGGTCGCCGTCCGCGGCGAGAACCAGCTGATCGAGCATTTCCTCCGCCGATGAGGAGGCGAGGTCGGCCAGCAGCTCCTCGAATCGCTCGCGGGCAAGGCAAACGGCGTCCTCCTTTCCTGCACGACGAACGCCTTCATGGTGCAGGAGAAACCGGATCGCCTCTCGCGGGGGTCGCGCGGCGGCCTCGCCTCGGAGCGCCTGGAGGGCCTCAATCCCCTGGAGCAGAGCGCGCTGGTCGGCGGGGCGAAGCCCCGGCACGGGAAAGCGCTCGGCCGCCAGCAAGGCCTCCGGCAGGCGCAGGTTCTTGCGGTAGGCCCATTCGACGAACGCGGCGATCCGCTTTTCCGACAGCGGCGCGGCGAGGAGGCGGGCTGCGGCGCAGAAATCCTCGAGCCCTCCGACGCCCAGGCCCACGCGGAGAAAGGAGAGGAGGCGCCGGGAGGTCGCCCCGAGAAGCGCCTCCCGGCGATCGGCGCGCTGCACGGGGATCCCTTGCCGCGCGAGCTCACGCGCGATCGGATCCGCAAGCTCGGCTGTGCGCGTGAGCACGGCGAAATCGCGAAAGCCGCGGGGGGGGTTCTCCGGCTGCGGCGGAAGTTGCGCCCCCGCCTCATGAAAGCCGGTGGCGCCGATGGCTTGCCGGATCTCGCGGGCGATCGCCCGCGCCTCCTCGATTTCGTCCCGGCATTCCCTCAGCCGCACGGGAGATTCTTCGCCCGAGAGCCGTGGGTTTTCGCCGTCGAGGGCGAAATCTCCGTCGAGCAGGCGGCGGGCGGCGGCGGCGATCGCGGGGTGGGATCGGAAATTCCGCGCCAGGGTTCGCTGCTCCGCGTGCGGCTCTTCCCGAAGAAAATTGCGGAAGTAGATCGGATTGGAGCCGCGAAACCCGTAGATCGCCTGGTCGGGATCGCCGATCACGGTGAGCGCCGGCTCGTTCTCTCCGGCCGGGGCGAGGCTGCGCAGAATCCGGTACTGGGCGGCGTTCAGATCCTGGTATTCATCGACGAAAATCTCGTGGAATCGTTGCCGGCAGGTTGTGCGCCAGGCGTCGTCACGCTCGAGGCGGCGGCCGACGCGGAACAGGAGATCCTCCACGTCGAGAAGCCCCTGGCTGTCGAGGAGCCTCTGGTAGCGTGCGTAGACTCTGCGGAAGCGCTCCACATCGACGGACTGCGAAAAGAAGGAGGAACCGATCTCCTCCGGGGCGAGAAGCGCTTCCTTGGCGGCGCAAATGAAGGAGCGCACCTTGTCCGGCCGAAGCCCGCTCGGCTCCCCCTCTTCTTCCTCCATGCGGATCGCGCGGGAGACAAGCGCCGCCTGATCGAATTCATGAAGGATGGGCGCGCGGGCCCCGGTTTGCTCCTCCCGCAGCAGCATGAGGCAAAAACCGTGGAAGGTGGCGACCCGCGGAAGAGTCGCCTGCTTCCCCAGAAGCTTCTCGAGGCGGCTTCTCATCTCCTCGGCCGCTTTCTGCGTGAAGGTGACGGCGAGAATCCGATCGGCGTCCACGCCTTCCTCGATCCTCCGGGCGATGCGCCGGGTGAGAACGTGGGTTTTCCCGCTTCCGGGTCCGGCGATGATCACCAAACGACGCGCTCTCGAATCCAGAATGGCGCGCTGCTCGTCGGTCGGAGAGGGGGGATGCGGCGGATCGGCTGCGGCCGGCGCCCGCTTCCCAGCCGGGCTCCCCGATGGAAACAGCGGTTGAGGACGAATTCGCCGCCGCGCTTCGCGGACTTCGGCAAAGAGCGGTCTCTGGCCGCAGAGCGCTTCGCGCTCCTGCTCGCGAAAGATGCGGATCGTTCCGTACTCGCCGTCGCATCCGGGAAGGATCTCGATCTCTCCGCGACGCATGCGCAGGATCGCCTCCTCCAGAAGCGGGATCCCCAGGGCGCGGATCTCGGAAGCCGAGCGCGCGCGCAGCACCATGAGCTCAGGACCCAGGAATTCAAGGACACGACGTCGTGCTTCGGCGACCCTGCGGCTGTCTTTTCCCGCTTGGAGAATCTCGCTCAAGATGTCCGCCAGGGGGATCAGGTGCTGAAAGCTCTGCCCGAAGCTGTGCGCCTCGACGTGCGGGCGGTCGGCAAGCGTTTCCACCCGGTGCAGCACCCCGACGGTGAGCATCTTGCCGCATCGCGGGCAGCGTCCGCCGTGGCGTCGGGTCTCCCGAGGTTCAAAGCGTACCCCGCAGCGGCGATGCCCGTCGTAGTGGTATTTCCCCTCTTCGGGGTAGAACTCGACGGTTCCCAGAAAGGCCGTGTTTCCATTGCCGCGCAGGGCGTCGCGCAGGGCATGGAAGGAGAGTTCGCCGACGAACCGGTTGGCTTCCCGGCCCACGTTTTCCGCGGAATGGGCGTCGGAGTTGGAAATCAGCCGCACGCGATCGAGAAAGGAGACGCGGCGATTCATGGGCGGATCCGAGGACAGACCGGTTTCCACGGCGAAGAGTTCTCCCGCCAGATCGCCGAAGCATTCCTCGAGGGAGTCAAAACCGGACTGGGCGCCCAGCACCGAAAACCAGGGCGTCCAGATGTGCGCCGGAACGAGAAAGGCCTCCGGGCAGGTGTCGAGCGTCAAGGCCAGCAGATCGCGCGCGTCCAAGCCGAGAATGGGTCTCCCGTCGGCGTGGATGTTGCCGATCTTCTCGAGCCGGCGGCTGAAGGCCTGTACCGCGGAAAGATCCGGGAAATAGACGAGATTGTGATTTTTGCGGACCTTCCCTTCTTTTTTGTAGACGAGCGAAATTTCGCTGGCCAGGATGAACCGCACCTCCTCCCGGCATGCGGCGGGCACGCTATCCTCCTCGCGGGAAGAGAGCCGGGGGTCAAGCCTCCAAAGTCCAGGCTCGGCAGCAACCAGTTTTTCTTCGATCTCGGCCAACCAGCCCGGATGGGTCGCATCGCCGGTCGCAAGGACGCGAATTCCCTTGAGCTGCGCCGCCGCGTGAAGGGCCTCAAGCGACAGCGATCTGGAAGTCGCCCGCGAGAAGCGCGAATGAATGTGAAGATCGGCGAGAAACTCGCCTACCGCAAGAGGGCTTGTCATGAGCGTCTAAATTCGCTATGTAATTGAAAAAATTGCAATCGGCAATCCTGTGGGCCGTTCGCCCGCAACAGGCCGGGAATATGGGTTTTTTTTCCTCGAGCACTTCTTGCGTCCGCTACCGCGTGGAGGGTCATCTCCGGGGGAACCCCACCGAGGTCGTCCGCGAGGGGCTCCTCCGCAACCTGATCCGCGAGATCGAGGACGATCCCGCGGATTCCGCCTCCGGCTGGACCTCGTTTTCCGATCCCTACCACCCGGCGGTTGAAGGAGATTCCTTCGTCTGGGGGACGTTTTTCGTCTTCGCGCTGCGCATCGACCGCAAACCCTTGCCGGCGAATCTCTTCCGCAAAGAGTTCTCGCGCTCCAGCAAACGCCGGCTGCGCGAAACCCGGCGTTCCTTTCTCTCCCGCGATGAAAAGGAAGCCCTCCGGGAAAAGGTCAGCCAGACGCTTCTCGCGCGCATCCCACCGGTTCCTCATGTTCATGACGTGGTTTGGGATTACGAGAACCGCCGCCTTTTCTTTTTTTCCGTCCAGAAGAGGGCGAACGAGGAACTGGAAAAACTCTTCCGGCGCTCTTTTTCCTTATCCCTCATTCGCATCTTTCCTTACACGGCGGCTCACCTGCTTTGCAACTTGAGCGACAAAGAAAAAGATCTTCTGGCGGCGCTGACGCCAAGCCGCCTGAACGCCTGATCCCGAGGGGCACCGATTCCATGCTCGATATCGCCGTCGCCTACCATCGTTATCGCTTCTTGGGAGATGAGTTCCTGACCTGGCTGTGGCATGGGATCGAAACCCGAAACGACTCGTTTTGCGCGCTCGATCCGGATCTGAAAGGCTTGGGGATCGCCGAGAGGATGGTGATCGAGCACCGCGAGGGGGGCTCGAAGGAGAAAATCACGATCCGGGGCGAAGACCCCGGCCTCGAGGAAGCCCGCATGGCCCTGGCCAGGGGTGCTTGGGTGAGCGAGCTGGGCCTTGTGCTCAGGACCGAGAAACAGGAATTTCGCTTCACGCTCAAGGCGGAAAATTTGAATCTCTGCGGCCTGAAAACCTCGCTGCCCGCGTCTTTGCCCTCGGAAGAAGAAGCGGAAACAAGATTTCTCGACCGGATCGATCAAATTAATAAGTTATTTGAATTTCTCGATAAACTGTTTTCCCAATTTCTTTCCGAGAGGCTTTCCGCCAAATGGCAGGGAGGCCATCTCGCATCGCTGCGCCGTTGGTTGTCGCCAAAGCAGTCGAAAACGGCCGCCTTATGAACAGTCCGGAATCGGATCGGGAGAAAAAGACGCCAAATTGAATATGACAGCAGGGTTTGCAAAAAACCAAGAATAATAAAATTTTCTATAATACAAATAACTTAATTGATTTTTCGACATATTCAGCGATCTTCCTCTTTTTCTTTCTTTGCAAGGGAGAATCAAGATGAAGGTTACGGTTCTGAAAAAGCATCTTCTTCCTGTTCTTGCCAAGATTCAGGGGATTACCGGGAGAAAATCCAATCTGGCGATCACCACCCACGTTCTCCTCAGTGCCCAAGACAAAAGCCTCACCGTCTCGGCCACCGATCTGGAAACCGGTTTTGTCGGCAGCTACCCGGCGGCGGTCGAGAAAGAGGGTAAGACGGTGTTGAATTCAAGAAAATTATTTGAAATAATTAAAGATTTTCCAAGCGACGAGATCATCTTGCAGCAACTTGACAACCAATGGATCGAGATCAAAAAGGGGACGATCGAATACCACATCGTCGGTATGAAGCCTGAGGATTTTCCGACCATCCCCGAGATCAATGCCGACATCGCCCTTCATCTGCCGTCAAGACAACTGGCTTCCATGATTCAAAAAACCGTGATCATTCCGGCGACGGCCGATGACCGCAGGCCACACATCCTGGGGGTGTACCTCGAGAAGCTCAACGAAGGTTCCGAAACCCTCTTCCGCATGGTGTCCACCGATGGCAGCCGCCTCTCCAAGGTGGATATCCCGATCGCGGCCGGCGAGGAGGCAGCCATCGAGCGCGGGGTCCTCGTTCCCAAGAAAAGTCTCGCCGAGGTCGGGAAATTTCTGGAAAGCGAGGCGACGGCGGAGCTCTCCTTCAAGGACAACCATCTCATTTTGCAACGCGAGGAGGAGCGCCTGATCGTTCGCCTGCTCGAGGGGGAGTTTCCAAAGTACTACGACATCATTAAACTTTCAGACGGGCTGCAGGTCAAACTGGACCGGCTCACCTTCCTTTCGATGCTGCGGCGGATGTCGATTCTCGGCTCCGAGGAATACAAGGGGGTGATCTTCCGGTTCGAAGACGACACCTTGACCGTTTCCTCGACCAATCCCGACATCGGGGAGTCCAAGGAGGTCATGGATATCCAGTACCGGGGAAAGAAAATGACCACCATGTTCAACCCGCGGTTCTTCATCGACAGCCTGAACGTCATGGAGGATGAGGCCGTCGTGTTGCATCTGACGGGGGAAGACCGTCCATGCATTCTCACCGGGGAGAAGGACCGGCGGTACCTGAGTGTGCTCATGCCCATGAGAATCTGAGGTCCTTAGAAGGGGGTCGCGTTGAAGAATCCAGAGGACAAGGCCATGACCCAAAACGGCTACACGGCCGATGACATCAAAGTGCTTGAAGGCCTCGAGGGAGTGCGCCGCCGGCCGGCCATGTACATCGGCAACGTCGACATCGGCGGGCTTCACCATCTGGTCTACGAGGTGGTGGACAACAGCATCGACGAGGCGATGGCCGGTTTCTGCGATCAAATCGATATCGTCGTTCATGCCGACAACAGCGTCACCGTGATCGACAACGGCCGGGGCATCCCGGTGGGGATCCACAAGAAGGAAAACATTCCTGCGCTGGAAGTGGTGATGACCAAGCTCCACGCCGGGGGAAAGTTCGACAACCATTCCTACAAGGTGTCCGGCGGGCTGCACGGAGTGGGCGTTTCGGTCGTGAACGCCCTCTCGCAGCGGCTCGAGGTGGAGGTCTGCACCGACGGTCGCATCTATCGGCAGACCTACAGCCGCGGGAAGAAAACCAGCGATCTGGAAGTGATCGGCACCACCGAGCGGCGCGGTACACGCATCCGTTTCTGGCCCGACCCCGAGATCTTCCCCCTGATCGAATTCAGCAACGACATCCTGCTGCGCCGGCTGCGGGAACTCGCCTTTCTCAACAAAGGGGTGAAGATCACCTTCGAGGACGAGCGCTCGGACCAGAAGGAAGCGTTTCTTTACAGCGGTGGGATCATCGAATTCTGTGAATATCTCAATCGGCGCAACACCACCCTTCACCCGCCGATCTACATCGAAGGCGAAAAAAGCGAGATCCAGGTCGAGGTGGCCCTCCAGTACAACGACACCTACAACGACAAGATCCTCTCCTTCGCCAACAACATCAACACCTCCGAAGGCGGAACCCATCTCATCGGCTTCAAGTCGGCCCTCACGCGCACGATCAACGCCTACGCCAACAACGGCACCGTGCCGCGCAACCTGCAGATGAAGATCACCGGCGACGACGTGCGCGAAGGCCTCACGGCCATCGTGAGCGTGCGCATCCGCAACCCGCAGTTCGAAGGCCAGACGAAGACCAAGCTCGGAAACAGCGAGGTCAAGGGTCTGGTCGAGTCGCTGGTGAACGAGAAGCTTTCGCGCTACTTCGAAGAAAACCCCTCCGTCGCCCGGCGGATCATCGCCAAAAGCGCCGAGGCCGCCCGCGCGCGTGACGCGGCGCGACGGGCGCGGGACCTCGCCCGAAGCAAAGGGGCCCTCTTGGATGCCACCCTTCCGGGCAAGCTCGCCGAGTGCCAGTCGGAGGATCCCCGGGAGCGCGAGCTGTTCATCGTCGAGGGCGACTCGGCCGGCGGCTCGGCCAAACAGGGCCGCGATCGAAGGTTCCAGGCCGTGCTGCCGCTCAAGGGCAAGATCCTGAACGTGGAAAAGGCCCGTTTCGACAAGCTGCTTCAGAGCGAGGAGATCAAGAACATCATCACCGCGCTCGGCACCGGTGTCGGCAAGGAAGAGTACGACATCCAGAAGATCCGCTACCACAAGGTCATCATCATGACCGACGCCGACGTCGACGGCTCGCACATCCGCACGCTGCTGCTCACCTTCTTCTACCGCCAGATGCCGGAGCTGATCGAGAAGGGATACCTCTACATCGCCCAGCCGCCGCTGCTCAAGGTCACCCGGGGCAAAGAGGAAGTCTACCTCAAGGACGAATCCGAGCTCGACGGATGGGTGCTGCGGAAAGTCTGTGAGCAGGCCGTCGTGCGCTGCGGAGATTCCCGCGAGCTTGCCGGACACGAGCTTTACGGCCTCGCCGTCGAGCTCTCCGCCTACCTCGAGACCTTGCGGCTGCTGGAGAAACGGGGCCTTCCCCCGGATCTCGCCCGCTTGTTGATCGCCACCGGCTTGGAGGATCCGCGGTTCATCCACGATGCGGAGCGGATGCGGCGACTGCGCGAACGGCTCGAGGAGAAAGGCCATCGCGTGGAAGGGCCCGCTTTCAACCCGGAGCGTCAGGTCTACGAGATCTTCGTCCGCGGCGAAAACGAGCGGGAACGGCTTCTCTTCGCCGGGCCCAGTTCGCGAAACGCCGCCGGGATCAAGATCGGCCGCGGCCTGGTCTACTCGGGAGAGTTCCAGAAGGGGCTGGATCTCGCCCGCCGGATCGCCCCGCACGATCTTCCGCCCTTCCGGGTCATCCTGCCGCAGCCCCACGCCGCGGCGCCCATGGAGGCCCCGAGCAAGGAGGCGCTCCTCGAGCTGCTCCTCGGCGAGGGCAAGAAAGGGCTCACCATCCAGCGCTACAAAGGGCTGGGCGAGATGAACCCCGAGCAGCTCTGGGAGACGACCATGAACCCGGCTCCCGGCAAGCGCAACCTCCTCCAGGTGAAGGTGGAGGACATCGTCGACGCCGACGAGATTTTCACCATCCTCATGGGCGAGGAGGTCGAGCCGCGACGGGATTTCATCCAGACCCACGCCCTCGAAGTCTCGATGCTTGACGTCTGATCCGGATGCGCATTCATTTCATCACCGCCCGCGATCTTCCCGATCTCTGGTTTCAGGCCGTCTACGACATCCTGGACCACGGACGACGCTTCGTCATCGACCGCGGCTCTTTTGCCGGCCAGACCCGTCTCGAGTACGATTACTTCGTCGGCCACGTCAACCATCCCGGCACGTTGCCCTTGATCCCGGAGATCCCGCCCGCGCTGGGCATCCCCAATCCCGTCGAGCACGACTACCTCTACGGCGGGCCCGGCTACAGCCGGGGATACCTCGAATACCTCATGTCCCCGCGCAAGGAGCCCGGGGAATCCTACACCTACGGCGAGCGCCTCACGCGCGTTCCGCTGACGGGCGACATCCTGGCGTGGTGGCGCCGGGGCTGCCGGGAGATCGTGGACGTGCGCAAGCCCGACGGGCGGATCGTCTTCGAGGAGGAGGGGGCGCTCTACGTCAACCAGATCGAGTGGGTGATCGACTGCTACCGGCGCTTCGGCCCGCGCAACAACCAGTTGGTGCTTCAAGTCGCCCAGCCCGCGGATCTCGCCCTCACCGATCCGCCCTGCCTGCGGGCCATCGACACGCGGATTCAAGACGGGCGCCTGCATTTCTGCGTCTATTTTCGATCCTGGGATCTCTGGAACGGCATGCCGGCCAACCTCGCCGCCATTCAGAACCTGAAGGAGTACATGGCCGATGCGATCGGCGTGGGCGACGGCGAGATGATCGTCGAAAGCAAGGGCCTGCACCTCTACGGGTACGCCGAGGAGCTTGCGCGCATGCGCTGCCTGCGCGACCGCTGATGCGGCGGGTCGCCGGGTTCAGTATTCGAGGGTGACCGGCGCCGATGGGGGGTGAAGGATTTCGAGCTTCCCGCGCGCGACCTCGTGGCGCCGTAGAATGTCCTCCACCAGCGCTGCAGGATCCGGGAACTTCGCCTTCCCGAAGCGTGCGCGATAGAGCGCAAGCTGCTTTTCGGCAAGGGCCCGCACCTGGGGGTGTTCGTCCAACGGGGCGATCCCCTGGTGGAGGCCCTCCACGACCAGCTCGACCAGGTCGTAGTCGTAGCCCAGATCCCCGAAATCGGACTGCCCCGGCTCCAGGCCGGCCGTCGGCTCGCGGCGGACGATGTGCTCGGGAAGACCGAGGAAGGATCCCATCTCGCGCACCAGGCGTTTGCTGAGGTTGCCGATCGGGCTCAGGTGGACCGCGCCGTCGCCGAAGAGCGTGTAATAGCCGATGCCGAAATCCTCGTCCCGGTTTCCGGTCCCGGCGACCAGCTTGCGTTCGGTCGCGGCCTTGGTCGAGAGCACGTTGGCGCGCACGCGGCTGATCAGGTTCCCCAGGTGGAAATCGGCCTCGAAGGCCTCCGGGTTGGTCGAGCGGAAGCCCTCCACGGCCTTCTCCAGTGGCCGGGTCTCGTGTCGCAGGCCGAGGAGCTCGGCCACCTCCAGGGCATCGCGGGCGTCCTCCTCGCGGTTGAGGCGCGTGGGCAGGATGTAGGCCACGAGTTCCAGCCCGCGGGCCTCGGGCCGGCGGAAGGCGCGCTGGATCAGGGCCGCCGTGGTGCTCGAGTCCACCCCTCCGGAGAGTCCGATCACGCAGCCCGTGGTCTTCGTCCGACGCACGCGCTCGAGGACGAAGTCGCCGATTTCGCGGCATGCTTGGGCGCAATCGATACGGGGCAAGCGGATGGTGGCCATGAAGATCCTCCTGAATTCCTCGCCGGCCGACCGGAACGGGGGTTTTGGGCCAACATGTAGCGCCGGAACCGCATCTTGGCAAGGCGGGGGAAAAGAACGGATTCCCGGACCCCCGGATGGCGGAGCGCTTTTCAACGAGGGGGTTCTGCTCTATACACAGCCAGAGGCGTTGCGGCAGAGACCTGTTCTTGGGAGGCCGGGGCGATGAAGATGGAGGCGATTCCGTTTCAAACCGTGAACTGGCGTGACATCGAGCCGACCGTGCACCCCGGCCTCTCCGGCGAGGCCCTCTGGAGAACGCGGCAGTTCGGCGAGATCCGCGTGCGCTGGGTCGAGTATTCGCCGGGCTACGCGGCCGATCACTGGTGCTCGAAGGGACACGTTCTCCTCGTGCTCGAGGGGGAGCTGGAAACCGAGCTGGCCGACGGCCGGCGCTTTCGCCTCGTTCCGGGCATGAGCTACCAGGTCGCCGACGGGGCCGAGCCGCACCGCTCGCGCACCTCCACGGGCTGCCGGCTCTTCATCGTGGACTGACACCGTGACGTGCGCCTCGTGACCCCCTTGTTCCGGCCGATCGCTTTGCTGCTCCTCGCGGCGGTGCTTCTTTCCCAGGCCGCGGCCGCTGACGGCGTCTCTTCGGCGGGCGAAGAACAAGAACGCGGCGATACAGCCGCGGCCGACGAGTCGCGGACCCTCGGCGTGCTTTGGGGGAGGCCGGCCCGCGAGGCCCTGCTCCTCGGCATGTGGAGCCTGCACATGGACGGAAGCGGTGAGCTTTTCGGAAACGGCAGCAACAACGAGGAGAATCATCTCCTCGGCCTGCAGTTCTCCGGGATGACCGGCGGCACCTTCATCAACAGCCACCACCGGCGGTCGTTTTTCGGCGGCGTCTCCCGCGAGCTCTACTCGCGGCCGCTTGCCGAGGCGTTGCGCTTCGATCTCGGCTACAAGGCGGGGCTCATGAGCGGTTACGGCCCCGAGCTTCCCGACGTGGCGGGGATCACGGGCTTCGTGGCGGCGTTCGCCGGAATTTCTTGGAGGCGACTGGGCTTCGATCTCGGCATCACGCCGCTCGGGGTGTGGACGTTCAGCTTCCGGTTGGACATCGACGGCTGGTGGGAGGGCCGGTGACGGGGAAGAGGGGCCTTCGGGATTGCCGGGACGGCTTCGAAGGGGCGCTCGCCGCACTCGAGCGCCGGATGGGGTTCCGCCTCGCCTCTCCGGCGGCCATCCAGCGCTTTCTCGACGCGATTCCCTACAGCAGCGACGCATTCTACCGCGCCCCGCTGCGCGTGCTGCAGGATCGCAAGGCGCACTGCTTCGACGGTGCCGTCTTCGCCGCCGCCGCGCTGCGACGGATCGGCCACCCGCCGCGGATTCTCGATCTCTTCGCCAACGGTCGCGACGACGAGCATCTGCTGGCCCTCTTCCGCGTCGGAGGGGCCTGGGGGGCGGTCGCCAAGTCCAACTTCGCGGGCCTGCGCTATCGCGAGCCCGTCTATCGCAGCCTGCGCGAGCTGGCCATGTCCTATTTCGAATTCTACTACAACATCGCGCGGGAAAAGACGCTCCGCGCCTACGCCGGTCCGGTTTCCCTCGCCCGCTTCGATCGGCTGGGCTGGACGGAAAACGATGCCGCGATGGAGGAGATCGCCCGCCGCACCGACCGGGTCCGCAGAGTGCGGCTGATCGACGCGTCGATGGCCCGAAGGCTCTCCCCCGTCGATGAGCGGAGCTACCGTGCCGGTCTCCTCGGCGCCGACCCGCGCGGCCTCTTTCGTCCGCCCTCCGCGTAGCCCGCGGTTGCTCCCCGCGCGGCGCTAAGGACCGAAGCGCTCACGTTGTTGCTGTCGCCTCATCGCCCGCAGGGCGAACGCCTCGCGCATGTCCTGGGGCAGCGGCGGCACGGTCTCCGGCGGCCGTCGCACGAGGCGGAGCGCCTCGCCGGGGCAGGTGCTCACGCAAAGTCCGCAGCCGATGCAACGGTCGGGGTCCAGGGCGATCCGGCCCTCGCGCAGCCCCACCGCCTCCATCGGGCAGCGCTCCCCGCAGGTGCCGCACGCCGTGCAACGACTCTCCTCCAGGGTGGCGATGAAGGCCGAGGCCGCCAGCCTTCCCGGCTGGGGCAGGCTCTTGAGGTGTTTCAAGATCTGGCAACAGTCCCCGCAGCACAGGCAGATGTTGACGATTTCGCGGCAGTTGCTCGGCTGGATGACGAGCCCTTGCTCCTCGGCCGTCTTGAGGATGGCGAGCGTCTCCTCGAGGCCGATGAAGCGGCCGAGCCCGTTGCGGACGTAGTATTCGGCCCCCCAGCCGAAAATCAGGCAGGCCTCCATCAGCCGGTCGCAGCCCGCGCCCTTGATCCGGTGTTCCCGGCGGCAGATGCAGGGGGCGACGGCAAACCGCTCTTGTCCCCGCACGAGCTCTTCGGCTTGCTCGTAGGCCATGACCTCCAAACCGGCGTGCAGGCTGCGGCCGACGGGGACGGTGCGCAGCTGGGGGAGGGTCCCGAATGCCGAGCGGGCAAGCGCCGGGATGTATTCCTCCATGTCCCGGATGAGCTCGGGGTCGAGATCGTTCACGTGGTACTCCCAGATCCCGATCACGAACTGGGCGGCCATGAAGACCGCGGGGCGGCCGGGCGTCTCGATGGAGAAGATCAGCCCCTTGCGCGCCATGGCGCGCAGCCGCTCGGCGGCCTGGACGGGGTCGAGCCCCGCGCGCGCGGCGATGGCCTCGGCCGTCTCGAGTTTTAACCCCAGCTGCAGGGCGAGCTCGGCCTCCTCCGGCTGGAACAGCCGCCTCAGGATGCGCAGCTCGACCCCCGAAGGGGTCGCCGGAAAACCGGCGGGAAGTCGATCCAGGTGCTCGCGCAGCTTTTGGTACACCTCGTCCATGGGCCCCTCCACCGCGGTGGTCGCGATGCGGTCATGCTGGCACGGCGGCAACGGGATGTAAAGGGCTTTAGCGGTCGGAGCCGAGAAGAAACCGTTCGAGTTCGCTGCGCAGCACCCGCCATCCCCGGCCGACCTTGCGCGCCCGGATGCGGCCTGCGGTCACGAGCTTGAGAAAGGTGGGCCGCGAAATCCGCAGGTAGCGGCAGGCCTCGCCGGTGTCGAAGACGGTCTCTGCTTCGCGCCGGTTTCTGCGGCGGTCCTCGAGAACGCGCCGCTCGGCGAAAGCGGGCGGGTCGAGCGGTTTCACGGATCCTCCGTCCCCTGGCAGCGAGGTGGGAGTTCTCGTCCCTCTTATCGGCCGGCCGGATCCGGCGCTTGAGCCGGGGGGGACGCGATGCCCTCCTCCCGCAGACGCCGCAGCACCGCCTCGAAGGTCTCCGGAACCGGGGATTCGATCCGCAGCGGCTCACCGTGCGGGGCTTCGAATTCGATGCTCCGGGCATGGAGCATCAGGCGCGGAAAGGCCGCCTGCGCCGCTTTGTCGCCGTAGAGGCGGTCTCCCACCACGGGATGGCCCCGGCTGAAGAGATGGGCGCGGATCTGGTGTTTGCGGCCGGTGTGCGGCCGCAGCGCGGCGAGCGTGAAGCCGGCGATCGGTTCGAGCACCTCGTAGTCGGTGCGGCAGGGTTTGCCGGCCGCGACGTCCACGGCCATCCGGCCCGATCCGAAGCGGCGCAAGGGAAGGTCGATCGTGCCTGCCGGGGGTTCGATCCGGCCGTGGACCAGGGCGAGGTAGCTCTTGCGGACGCGGCGCGTTTCGAACAGCCGGCACAGGTGGCGGTGGGCTAAGGCGTTGGCGGCGAAGAGGATCACGCCGCTCACGTCCTTGTCCAGGCGGTGGACGACGTACCAGCGTCGTCCGGTGCATTCGCCGAGGAGCGCGAGCAGAGAAGGTTTCCGGGGGTTGCGCTCGGGGATCGAGGCGAGTTTTTCGGGCTTATCGAGGGCGACCAGGTCTTCGTTTTGGAAGAGGATCGCCACCCGGTGAAAGGGACCCTCCAGCCAGCCGGCTTTTGCCGAGGGCCGTTCCTTTGGTATACTGGAAGGGTCGATCGATCCTTCCGCGAAAGGCCCGTCCATGCCCGTGGTCCGTCTCGTTGTGGATTCCTCCGCCGTCACCCGCAATGCCTCCCGCACCGTGGAACTCGCCCGCCGTCTCGGCTGCACCGTGGCCGGCGTCACCAAGGGCGTCGCCGGGCACCCGGAGATCGCACGCGCCCTGCTGGCCGGCGGGGTGGAGACCCTGGCCGACTCGCGGCTCGAGCACATCGAGCGCCTGCGCGCCGCCGGCATCCGGGCGCCGATCCTGCTCATCCGCTCGCCTGCGCCCGGCGACGCGGCCCGCACCGTGGAGCTCGCCGATTCCAGCCTGAACGCCGCGGTCGAAGTCGTCGAGGCGCTCTCGATCGAGGCCCGGATGCGCGGCCGCACCCACGGCGTCATCCTGATGGTCGACCTGAACACGGGCCGGGAAGGCCTCGCGCCGCAGCGGGTGCCCTCCGCCGCCCGCCGCGTCGGGTCCCTGCCCGGCATCCGCCTCCTCGGCCTGGGGGCCTACTTTCCGATGACCGGCAGCCTCGAGCTGCAGTGCGAGGGGCTCGAGACCCTCGTCCGCCTCGGGCGCCGCGTCGAGGCGGAAACCGATCGGCCGCTCGCCCTGCTTTCGGGCGGCTCCTCCAAAGTGTTTCGCACCCTCGCGGTGGAGGGGCATTCCAACCCCGGGATCAACCACCTGCGCATCGGAACGGCGATTCTGCTGGGGTTTTCCTCCTCGCTCGATCCGGTCACCCTGCCGGGCTACGAGCGCGACACCTTCCGCCTCGAAGCCGAGGTGATCGAGGTCAAGGACGGCGGCGAACGGGAAGCGATCCTCGCCCTGGGGACGATCGAAACCGAGCCGCGCTTTCTGTTCCCGCTCCAGGCAGGCGTCGCCGTGCGCGAGGCGACGAGCGACCACCTGCTCGTGCGCCTGCCGGAGGCGGTGCGCACCGGCGACCGCATCGCTTTCCGCTTGGGCTATCCGGCGCTTTGCCGGTCGGCCTCCTCGCCTTACGTCTCCTGGGAGTTCGCCCGGCCGCGATAGCGGCCCCCGGGCCGCCGCTTGCCCCGCCGCCCGGGCGCTTCAGTGCGTCAGGATCTTGCTCAGGAAGAGCCGGGTGCGCTCGCTTTGCGGGCGGGCGAAGAACTCTTCCGGGGGGGCGATCTCGATCAGCTCGCCGTAGTCCATGAAGGCCACGCGGTGAGCGACCTCGCGGGCGAAGCCCATCTCGTGGGTCACGACGATCATGGTCATCCCCTCGTGGGCCAGGGCGCGCATGACCTCGAGCACCTCGTTGATCATTTCCGGGTCGAGCGCCGAGGTCGGCTCGTCGAAGAGCATGATCTTGGGCCGCATGCACAGCCCGCGCGCGATGGCCACCCGCTGCTGTTGGCCTCCCGAAAGCTGCGCCGGGTACTGGTGGAGCTTGTCGGCCAGCCCGACCTTGGCCAGGACCTCCTTGCCCAGGTCCTCGGCCTCGCGTCGCGGCATGCGGCGGACCTTGATCGGGGCGAGGGTCACGTTTTCGAGCGCGGTCATGTGCGGGTAGAGGTTGAACTGCTGGAATACGAAGCCGATCTCGGCGCGGAGCTTGGTCATCGGGGTTCGGGGGTCGTGGACCTTCATCCCGTCGACGATCAGCTCGCCCTTCTGGATCGGCTCCAGGCGGTTGATCGTGCGGATGAGGGTGCTCTTGCCCGAGCCGCTCGGTCCGCAGACGACGAGCACCTCGCCCGCCTCGACCCGGAGCCGGATCCCCTTGAGCACGTGCAGGTCCCCGAACCATTTGTGGACATCCCGGAACTCGATCATCTCCGCCTCACCCTCGCGAGGACCGCCCCAGCCGCTTTTCGAGCGTGCCGGAAATTTGGATCAACGGATAACAAACCGCAAAATAAAGCAGCCCCACCAGGCCGAAGACGAGGATCCCCTGGGGGATTCGCTGCACCGTCAGCCAACCCGCCCGGGTCACGTCCATGACCCCGATGGCCGAGACGACCGAGGAGTCCTTGATCAACAGCACATACTGACCGACGAGCGGGGGCAGGAGGACCCGCAGGGCCTGGGGCAGGATGACGTAGCGCAGCTGCTGGTAGCCGTTCAGGCCGGAGGAGACGGCCGCCTCCCGTTGGCCGTGGGGCACGGACTCGATGCCGGAGGAGACGATTTCGCAGATGAAGCAGGCCGCCAGGTTCGAGAGCGCGATCACCGCCGCGGGAAAGGCCTCCAGATGCACGCCGAACTCGGGCATGATGAAGAAGAGGATGAAGATCTGGACCAGAAAGGGGGTCCCGCGGATCGCGTCCACCCAGGCGCCGATCAGGGCCTTGAGGATACGGCGCCGCGAGGTGCGCGCGATGCCCCAGAGGAAGCCGACCGCCGTACCCAGCAGGAGACTCAAGCCGGAGACGGCGATCGTCATCCACAGCCCCTTCAGGAAGAAGGGCAGGCTCTGGAGCAATTGCTCGAGGTAGATGCCCCACATGGGCGGGTCGTCTTCCGCTGCCGGCCTCGGACCGCAGCCGTCCGACTACGTCGTTTGCAAGTAAATCAGGCGCTTTCGCGACCAGACGGTGAGCGCCTTGAGCGCGTAGTAGATCATCAGATAAAAGGCGGCGGAGGTGAGAAAGCCCTCCGCCGGCATGAACCGCTCCGAGGTCAGAATCTGCCCGGCGCGGGTCAGCTCCATGAGGGAGATGAGCGAGAGCAGGGCCGAGTCCTTCACCAGCACGATCGCCTGACCGAGCATCGGCGGCAGCGTGATCCCCACCGCCTGCGGCAGCACGATCGAGCGCATCCGTTGCAGATAGGTCAGGCCCGAGGACATCGCGGCCTCGATCTGACCGGGGGCGACGGACTGGATGCCGCCGCGGACGATCTCGGCCATGTAGGCGCCGCTGTTCAACGTGAGGGCGAGAATTCCCACCGTCGTCTCGCTGACCGGAACCCCCAGCGAGGGCAGGCCGAAGTAAAGAAAGTAGAGCTGGGCGAGAAGCGGGGTCGAGCGGATGCTTTCGATGTAGACCGCGGCCGGCCCGCGGAGCGCCCGGAAGCGGCTGATGCGCATCGCGCAGGCGGCGCACCCGACCCCGAGCGATCCGGCCAGCCCCGCCGCCGAAAGCCACAAGGTCGAGAGGAGGCAGGTCCCGTAGAGCGGCAGGTACTCGAGAATGACCCGGAAGTTGAACGTTTCCAGCATGGGCGCGCTGCACCGCGGCCCGGACGGCGCCCGCCGGGCGGAGCAACCCGGGCGATGCCTGGCGGACGCGTTTCCCCCGGCCGTCGGGGCCGCCCGGGGATCAGTGATCCTTTTTCCAGTCCAGGCTGTTCACCCAGTAGTTCAGGTTTTTCTCCAGCCGGCCGTCGAGCTCGATGTGCAGGAAAAAGAGGTTCAGCCACTCGAGAAGGTCCATCGAGTCGTAGCGCACGGCGAAGGCGAGCGGGAGCTTCGAGACCATCCCGGGGAGGACCCGGATGCTGTTGGGCGGAAAATTCGCCATCTGGCCGACCACGGCCGAGGAGTCGTTCACGCCGAAGTCAGCGTGTCCCTGGAGCACGGCATCGATCAGCAGCGGACCGCCCCCCTTGTAGGACTTGAGCTCCGCCTGGGGAAAGTGTTTTTTCGCGTCGGTTTCCCCCGTCGAGCCGAGCAGCACGGCCGCCTTCAGGCCCGGTTTCTTGGCGTCCTGGATCTCGCGGATGGGACTTTCGGCTTTCACGAAGACGACGCTGCCCGTGTACATGAAGGGCCGGGTGAAGGCGATTTTGAGCGCCCGCTTCAAGGTGGGCGTCATGTCGGCGGCGAGGATGTCGGCCTTCTTGGAAAGCAGCGCCGGGATGAGCCCGTCCCAGTCGTAGTCGAGAAATTTGACCTTGACGCCCATTTCCTGGGCCATGAGTTCGGCGAGTTCGACGGAGCTGCCGCTCCGCTTGCCGTTCTTGTCGACGAAGCTGAAGGGGGGCCCCTGCGTTTGGCAGGCGATCCGCAGCTCGCCGCGCTGGGTGATCTCCTCGAGGGTCCCGGCCGCGGCCGTGGCCGCGAGAAAGACCATCGCCGTCAGGATCCCACATCGTTTCCATGCCTTCATCGTCGGGTTCCTCCTTTCCGGGTTCGGGGGCGGGTCAGGTGAAGGACTCCTTCACGGTCAAGCCCCGCTCGGCCAGCTCGGCCATGAAGGGGGCGTAGGGCACGTGGACCGCGGGGTTGAGGACGCCGGGGGTCGTGATGCGGCGGGCGGCGAGCATTTGGGCGACAATGCTCGCCGGGATGCCCACCCCGAGGTTCATGGCGAAGAGCCCGGAGGAGAGGTCGCGCTCGATGAGCAGCGTCGTCGTCAGCGTCCGTTCGCGGCCGTCCTTGAGGCCGGTAAAGCGGTTGAGCATGACGACGAGGTCCTTTTCCCGCTCGCCGTACTGCAGCTGCGGCGCGAGCAGGCGCACCATCAGGTCGTGGGGGGTGAGGGGGCACTCCGGCCCGAAGCGGCGCTCCTCGGAGAGAAACCCCAGGCGCTTGAGCGGCCGCCAGAACGCGCACCACCCCGGCCAGCGGAGCGCCCACCGTCCGGCATGGCGCACCCGGCCGCCCAGGCCCAAGAGGTCCACGTAAAAGGCGGCGTCCCCGTTCGGCACCGCCTCAAGCCGCCCCAGCCCCGGGAACTCGATGGTGTGGATGAGCTCCGTTTCGTGCTGGCGCTCGGCCGGCACCTCGACCCGCTCGCCGTCCACGAGAAAGACCGAGGGACGTTTCTGGGTCCGCAGCACCATGTCGAAATTCCAGCTGATCTTGTAATTGAGCGGGTTGGTGCAGGCGGCCCGCTCGGGGATGCCGCCGCAGTAGGACTGGATTTCACGCAGTTCGTCGAAGCGCCGCACCGCCTCGCCGCAGAGGACGAGATCGATCCCCGGGTCGAGGCCGCACTCGGGCATGAGGCTGACGCCGTTTTGCCGGGCCCGGGCGTCGAGACGCCGGATGGGGGCGCCGTAATTGGTGCTGACGAGCGGCACGCGCGCCTCGATCGCCGCCTCGAAGGCGTTTTCCATCAAGGCGAGCGGCAACAGGTCGATCGCCGCATCGACCCGCCGGAGCAGCCCGACCAGCTCGGCCCGCGAGGACGCATCGACGGTCACGGGCGTGAGGCGGCCGGGGTCGATGCCCACGGCCAGCCGTTCCCAACCGCGGAGATCGCGGTCGGCGCAGAGAATTTCCCGCACGTGCGGGCTGCGGGCGAGATCGCGGATGGCGGCGCGCCCCTGCATCCCGAGCGCCCCGAGGACGGCGATTTTCATGGCGGCGGCTCCTTGGCCGGGGGGGCCGGCGTTGGGGGGGTCCAGCGCCTTGGTACAGGCCGGCCGGAGCTTTGTCAAGCCGGGGGGGCGGGCCTGCGGGCTTCGCGGCCGGCCTGTTCCCGGGCCGGCCGCAGCGGGAGGGTCAGGTAATAGCCCTGGTCGCCCCGCTGGATGAGCAGAACGAGGGAGGCCTTCTCGCGGTGCCGCACCAGGGCGCGGCGAAAATCTTCGCGGGAGGCGATCGTGCTGTCGTCCAGCTGGCGGATCACGTCGCCCGGCCGCACCCCCGCCCGCGCGATCGCCGAGCCGGGCCGCACCTCGGTGATGACGGCCCCCTCGCGCGCCGCGATGCGGAAGCTGCGGCGCACCCGATCGTCCAGGTCGGCGACACGGACGCCGAGCCCCTCCCAGGCGAGGAGATCGGCGCGTTCGAGGGGGAATTCGACCGTGCGCAGCCGCAGGCTGCGGGCTTCGCCGCGACGCCAGAGCTGGACCTCGAGCACCTCGCCGGCGGTCGCGGCGCGGGCGGCGGCGTAGTAATCGTCCAGGGTGGTGATCCGCTTGCCGTCGATCGTGATCAGGAGGTCTCCCGGCCGCAGCCCGGCCCGAGCGGCGGGGCTCTCCTCCTCCACGGCCCGGACCCGCACCGCCCGGCGCGCGGGATGACCCAGCGTCTGGGCGGTGCGCTCGTCGATCTCCTCGACGAGGAGCCCGATCCAGGCCGGTTTGACCTCGCCGTAGCGCAGCAGGTCGGCCACGACGCGCCGCGCGCGGTCGATCGGGATGGCGAACCCGATGCCCTGCGCCTTGGCGTAAATGGCGGTGTTGATGCCGATCAACGCCCCCTCGATGTTGAGCAGCGGCCCTCCGGAGTTGCCGGGGTTGATCGAGGCGTCGGTCTGGATGAAGTTCTGGTAGACGCGCTCGTCGGTGCGCACGCTGCGGTTGAGCGCGCTGATCACGCCGGTCGTCACCGTGTGCGAAAAGCCGAAGGGGTTGCCGATCGCGATCACCGTTTCGCCGATCATGAGATCGTCGCTGCGGCCCATGGGGATGGAGGGCAGCCGCTCCGCGGAGGAGATCTGCAGGACGGCGAGGTCCGAGTCGGGATCGGCGCCGACGATGCGGGCCTCGAATTCGCGTTCGTCTTGGAGAACGGCGCGGATGGTCCCGGAGCGCTCGATCACGTGGGCGTTGGTGAGAATCAGCCCCCGCTCGCCGTCGATGATGACCCCCGAGCCGAGGCTGGTGTGTTGCCGGCGGCTTTCGAACCGGGGGTCGAAGAAGTCCCGAAAGAACTCCTCGAACAAGGGGCCGGCGAAGCCGGAGAACGGGTGGGCGCGGGCACGCACCTCGGTGACGGTGCTTAGGTTGACGACCGCCGGCCCGGCGCGGCGCACGGCCCGCACGACGGCGCTTTCGCGGACGGTTTCCGGGGGCGCCCCCCCCGCGGTCCGGGGGAGCGACCCTGCCGCCAGGATCGCCGCCAGAAGCAGCAGCCCGCGCACGGAGGGTTTGGCGATTGGCTTTTCCATGCTTATCGAGTAATCATGCCCCGCCGTCGTCATCGCAGGCGATAGCGGGTTTTGGCGCCTTTTGCAACCGATGGGCGAAGCCGGATCGCCCGGGAGACCCCGTGATGGAGCGTGAGCCCGATTTTCTCGCGGGCGTGGAGAAACCCAGCCGCTACCTCGGCACCGAGGTGAACGCGGTGCGCAAGGATCCCGCATCGGTGCGGTTGCGGGTGGCGCTCGCGTTTCCCGACCTCTACGAGATCGGGACCTCGCACTTCGGCATGCAGATTCTCTATCATGTCCTCAACCGCGAACCCTGGATCGCCGCCGAGCGGGTCTATGCGCCGGCCGCGGACCTCGAGGCCCTCCTGCGCGGGCGGCGGGAGCGGCTCGGCTCGCTGGAGAGCCGCACCCCGCTGGCGCACTTCGACTGGGTGGGCGTCAGCCTGCTCTACGAGCTGAACTACACCAACCTGCTCGCCATCCTCGAACTGGGCGGCATCCCGCTGTACACCGCCGAGCGCGACCGCCGCCACCCCTTCGTCCTCGCCGGCGGGCCGGCGACCTGCAACCCGGAGCCCGTCGCTCCCTTTTTCGACGCGATGGTCGTGGGCGACGGCGAGGAGGTGGTGCTCGAGCTCGCCCGCGCCTGGCTCGCGTGGAAGGATGCGGGGGAAAACGATCGCGGGGCCTTGCTCGAGCGCTGGTCGCGGATCGAAGGCGTCTATGTCCCCTCCTTTTACCGGGCCCGCTGGGACGAGGCGGGCTTTCCGCATCTCGAGCCGGAGCGGCCCGATGTGCCGCCGGTCGTACGGCGCGCGATCCTCCCCGACCTCGATCGCGCGGCCTTCCCCGACCGTCCGATCGTGCCCTTCGGCAAGCCGGTTCACGACCGGCTGCGGATCGAGGTGGCGCGGGGGTGCACCCGGGGCTGCCGTTTCTGCCAGGCCGGGATGCTCTACCGCCCGGTCCGGGAGCGGGCGCCCGAGCGCATCCTCGCCCTCGCCGAGCGCGCGCTCGCCGCGACCGGCTACGAGGATCTCTCGTTGCTTTCGCTCAGCACGGGGGACTACGGCTGCCTGGTGCCGCTTCTCGAGCGGCTGGTCGCACGCCACGGCAGCGAGCGTGTCGCGATTTCGCTGCCCTCGCTCCGCGTCGGCAGCCTTTCCCCCGTCCTGATGGAGCTCATCCGCGCCGTGCGCAAGACGGGCTTCACGATCGCCCCCGAGGCCGGAAGCCAACGGCTGCGCGACGTGATCAACAAAAACATCGCGACCGAGGAGATTTTCACCGCCGTGCGCGAGGCCTTCGGGGCGGGCTGGCAGCTCCTCAAGCTCTACTTCATGATCGGGCTGCCGACGGAGACGGAGGCGGACCGCCGGGAACTCGTCGATCTCGTCCGGGCCCTGGCCGCCCTGAAGGGCCCCGGCGGCCGCAGGGGCCGGCTCAACGTCTCGCTCGCCGTCTTCATCCCCAAGCCGCACACGCCCTTCCAGTGGGCCGCCCAGCTCGGTCTCGAGGAAAGCCGCGCCGTCTTGGGCGCGCTCCGGGAACGCCTGGCGCTGCGCGGGGTGGAGGTGAAATGGCAAAACCCGGAGATGAGCTTCCTCGAAGGGGTCTTCGCCCGCGGGGATCGCCGGCTGGCCGAGGTTCTCGTTTCGGCCTACCGCAAGGGCTGCCGGTTCGACGGTTGGGGCGATCGCCTGCGGCTGGACCTCTGGCGGCAGGCCTTCGCCGAATGCGGGGTCGATCCCGCCTGGTACGCCACGCGTCCGCGGCAACGCGGGGAGCCCTTCCCCTGGGACCGGATCGATGTCCGCGTCTCCCGGGACCATCTTTGGGCGGAGTGGGAGAAGGCCCTGCGGGGGGAGAAGACCTCGGACTGCCGCACCGGGGACTGCCACGGGTGCGGGTGCTGCGATTTCGTCTCCGTTCGGCCGCGCGTGCATGACGCGCTCCCCGCCGCGGTCGGGGAGGCGAGCTCCCCGCGGCCGCGGCCGGAGGCCCCGGCCCCGGCTCCCGTGCAGGTCTTTTATTCGCGGACCGGGCCGGCCCGGTTCTTCGGCCATCTCGAGCTCGTCCACATCATCCACCGCGCGCTGCGCCGCGCCGGGATTCCGTTGCGGTTCAGCGAGGGCTTTCACCCCAAGCCGCGGGTCGCCTTCGACGATCCGCTGCCCACGGGGACCGAAAGCGAGGAGGAGTCGTTCGTCGTCCGCCTTGCCGCGGATCTCGCCCCGGAGGAGATCGTGCGGCGGCTGAACGCCGAGCTGCCCGAGGGGTTGCACGTTCACGCCGCAAGCCGCGCGCTCAAGCCGCCGGCGCCCTGCCACCGCTACCGCGTCACCTTTCCGGGGGGGCTCCCGGGGAGGCTCCGCAGCGGCTTCGACCCCGCCCGGGAGGTGTCCGTCGGCGGCCGGTCGGGGCGGTTGAAAAAATTCGTCCTGGGGGATATGCTGCGTCACTTTCGCATGACGGACCCCGAGACGGCGGAGTTCGACCTCTGCCGCGCCGGCGGCTCCAGCCTGCGGCCGGGCGAATTGCTGCAGGTCGCCTTTGCGCTCGTACCGGCCGATCTCGCGCGGGCGCGATTTCGCAAGCTCCGCCGGCAATCCGCCTGAAGCCGTTTCCCTCGCCGCTGCGGCGTCCTTGCGCCGGAAACGGGTGCGCGACGTGTACAAGCAGCTCATCATCAACGTGACCGAGCGCGAGACGCGGGTCGCCCTCCTTGAGGACGGCACCATCGTCGAGCTCCATGTCGACCGCGGGGACGACTCCCACATCGCCGGCAACATCTACAAGGGGCGCGTGGTCCGGGTTCTGCCGGGCATGCAGGCCGCCTTCGTGGACATCGGCCTGAACCAGGCCGCCTTTCTCTACGTGGACGATGTCGCCGCCGGCGGCCTGGCGGACATCGAGCGCTTTTTCGCGCTGCGGGTGGAGGAGAACGGGGCGGAGGGCGCGGAGCCAGGCGAGCTATCGCCCCCGCCACCCCGCCGGCGCGAGGTGCCGATCGAAGAGCTTCTGGTCGAGGGCCAGGACATCCTCGTCCAGGTGGCGAAATCCCCCATGGGCACGAAGGGCGCGCGCATCTCCTCCCAGATCGCCCTCCCCGGACGGTTTCTGGTGCTCATGCCCTCCTCGAGCCACATCGGGATCTCGCGACGGATCGAGGACGATGCCGAACGCCAGCGGTTGCGGCAGATCGTGCAGGATCACCGCCGCGAAAATTACGGCTACATCGTGCGCACGGCGGCCGAGGGCGAGAGCGAGGAAAAGATCGTCTACGAGATGGGGTTTCTGAACAACCTCTGGGCCGATATCCGCCGCCGCTTCGAGAACGCCCCCAGCCCCTCGCTGCTCTACAAGGACCTCTCCGTGAGCCTGCGGGCCGTGCGGGATCTTCTCATCCACGAGGCCGAAAAGCTGGTGATCGACTCGCGGCCCACCTACGAGGCCGTTCTCGGCTTCCTCGACACCTACATGCCGGCCCTCAAGGAGCGGGTGCTGTTCTACGAGGGGCCCGAGCCGATCTTCGACGCCTACAACCTCGAGGGCGACATCTCCCGCGCCCTCAAGCGCAAGGTCTGGCTCAAATCCGGCGGTTACATCCTGATCGAGCACACCGAGGCCCTGACCGCCATCGACGTCAACACCGGCCGCTACGTCGGCAAGCACAACCTCGAGGAGACCATCCTCAAGACCAACCTCGAAGCGGTCAAGGAGATCGCCTACCAGATCCGGCTGCGGGACATCGGCGGGATCATCATCATCGACTTCATCGACATGGAGAAGAAGTCGAACCAGGAGCGGGTCTTCACCGCCTTCAAGGAGGCCCTCAAGCGCGACAAGAGCAAGACCCACGTCCTGCCCATGTCCGAGATGGGGCTCATCCAGATGACCCGCAAGCGCACCCGCGAGCCGCTCACCCGCATCCTCTGCGAGCCCTGCTTTTACTGCGAGGGCGAGGGATGGATCGTCTCGCGGCAATCGGTCTGCTACAACATCCACCGCGAAATCCTGCGCTCGGCCGCCGACCTGATGGGGGATCGCGTGGTGATCCGGGCGAACCCCCAGGTGGCCGATCTCTTGCACGGGGACGAAAGCGCCCTCGTGGCCGCGCTCGAGCGCTCGCTCGGCAGGACGATCGTCATCTATCCCGAGCCCCAGTTTCACATCGAGCAGTTCGAGGTCTTCACCTCCTCCGAGAGTTGACCGCCTGCCGGCCGCCCCTTTGTTCTTGACAATCTCAACCCCGTTGTGATCTATTTCCAAAGTTTTGGATTCGAAGAAGGTCACGGGAAGGAAAGGACGGGTTCGATGAAAAGGCCCTTTCAGCCAAGCCGCCTGCGCCGGGTGCGCAACCACGGCTTCCGCAAGCGCATGGCCACCCCCGGCGGCCGCCGGGTGCTCAGCCGGCGCCGCGCCAAGGGACGCGCCCGGCTGGCCGGGTGAGCCGGCCGCACGCGGTTCGTTGCCCAGGCCCTCGGCGCCGGGAGAGCCCGGTGTGCGCTTCCGCTTCGGCAAAGAGGACCGGATCCTCAAGCGGTCGGAATTTCTGGCCCTCGATGGACGGGGCCGCCGCTTCGTCGCGGAGTGGTTTGTCGTGATCGTGGCGCCGTCGGCCGCCTCGCGGTCGCGGCTCGGCGTCACGGTCAGCCGGCGCGTCGGCCGAGCGGTGCAGAGAAATCGCATCAAACGCGTGGTGCGGGAGTTTTTCCGCCTGAACCGGCATCGGCTCGGCGGCTGTTGGGACCTGCACGTGATTGCCCGGCGGGGAGCGGCGGGGCAACCCAACCCGGCGCTTTTCGAGTCGCTCCGGACACTCTTCGACGAGATCGCGAAGACGGCGTGAACGCGCGTTCCCTGGCCTCATCCGCCCTCATCCTCCTCATCCGCCTCTACCAGGCGGGGATCTCGCCGTTCTGGGGGCCCTGCTGCCGCTTCGTTCCTTCGTGCTCGGAATACGCCCTGACCGCCATCCGGCGTCACGGCCCGGTCCGCGGGACGATGCTGGCGGTGAAGCGGCTCTTGCGCTGTCATCCGCTGCATGCGGGAGGCGTCGATCCGGTTCCCTGAGGAAATCCCTCGCCGTTCACCTGGGAGATCGAAACGATGGATCACATGCGGTTGATCTTGGCCCTGGTCCTTTCCTTCCTCATTTTTATGGCCTGGAATGCCCTCTTCGGGCCCCAGAGCGGACCGAAGCCGCCCGCCCCGGAGCGGCCGCCCCAGGAGAACGCCGCCACGCCGCCGCCGGCCACCCCGGCACCCCCCCCTCTCGAGCAGCCCCCGCCGGCGGCCCAGGAGGAGATCGCCGCGCGTACCCTGATCGTCGATACCCCGCTCTACCAGGCCCGGTTCCGCGAAAACGCCGCGGCGATCGAGTCCTTCATTCTCAAGCGGTACCGGACGCGCCCGGAAAAGGACGCACCGCCCATGGACCTGCTGCCGGGCAAGGAGGGCATCGTTCTCAGCGCCGTCGGGTTGGTCAAGGCCGCGGCGCTCGCCGAGGGGGCGAAGGGCTTTCAGGCCGAGTTCGACGGAGAGCGTCTCGCCCTGAACGAGGGCGGCGGCGAGCTCGTCTTCCGCAGCCGGGCGCTTCCGGGGCTGGAGGTCGAGAAAATCTATCGTTTCCGGGCGGACAGCTACCTGATCGAGCTCGAGGTGCATTTCGTCAACCGCACCGAGAAGCCCTTTGGCGACAGCCCCTGGATCGCTCTTCAGAACGAGTTTCCGCCGCACAAGGGATCTTCGGCCTTCGAGGGCCCCTCCGCCCTGGTCGATCGCTCGCTCGAGCAGATCCCGTTGGGCGACATCGCCAAAAAAGGCAGCCTGAGCGGATTGGTCAAGTGGCTTGCGCTGGAAAACCGCTATTTCATGGCCGCGCTCGTTCCGGTGGAACCCGAAGCGGCGGAGATCGCCCTGCGCCGCCTGGCGGGCCACGGGGTCGAGGCGCGCTATGCCTCGTCGCCGCGCACCTTCGAGCCGGGCATCCCCGTCAAGCTCTCCTTCGAGCTCTTCTTCGGGCCCAAGAGCCTGCAGGTGGTGCGCGCCGCCGGCCACGAGCTCGAGCGCATCGTCGACTTCGGGACCTTCGACTGGCTGGCCAAGCCCTGCCTGTGGATCCTGAACTTTTTTTACTCGCTCATACCCAACTACGGGGTGGCGATCATCATCTTGACCGTGCTCACCAAGATCCTGCTCTGGCCGCTCGGCACGAAGAGCTATAAGTCAATGAATCAAATGAAAAAATTGCAGCCGCTGCTCCAGGAGATCCGCAACCGTTACAAAAATGACCGCAAGAAGATGAACGAAGAGATCATGCGGCTGCACCGCACCTACAACATCAACCCCCTCGGCGGCTGCCTGCCGATGCTGGTCCAGATTCCCGTCTTCTTCGCCCTCTACCGCATGCTCGACCAGGCGATCGAGCTGCGGCACGCCCCCTTCTTCGGCTGGATCAACGATCTCTCCGCGCCCGACCGCCTCGGGAACTTCGATTTCGCCATTCCGCTCATGGAGCCGCCCTACGGCATCCCGGTCCTGACCCTCGTCATGGGCGCGACCATGCTCTGGCAGCAGAAGATGACCCCCACCACCGGAGACCCCACCCAGGCGAAGCTGATGATGCTGATGCCGGCCTTCTTCACCTTCATCTTCATCAACTTTTCTTCCGGGCTGGTGCTCTACTGGCTGGTCAACAACGTGCTCTCCATTGGACAGCAGTACTACATTCAAAAGAAGTTCGGATGATCGGGACCGGTCGCGACCGGATCCCGATCCCGCGGCGGAGACCGCCCCCGGGGCCTCGGACAGGGCCACGATCGCCGCTGTCGCCACCCCGCCCGGCATGGGCGGGATCAGCATCGTACGCCTCTCCGGCCCCCGGGCGCTCGAAGTCGCGGCGCGGCTTTTTCGACCGCGGCAGGGGAGGCGCCCGCCGCGAGACGAACCTTGGGTGCCCGCTTCGCACCGTCTCTACCTCGGCGAGATCCGGGACCCGCAAAGCGACCGCCGCGTCGACGAGGTGCTCCTCGCGGTGATGCGGGCCCCCCGCTCCTACACCCGCGAGGATATGGTCGAGATCCATGCCCACGGCTCCCCGGCGGCGGTGCGGGTGATCCTGGAGCTCGTGCTCGCCTCGGGCTGTCGGCTGGCGGCGCCCGGGGAGTTCACGCGGCGAGCCTTCTTGAACGGCCGCATCGACCTGTCGCAGGCCGAGGCGGTGATCGACCTGATCCAGGCCAAAAGCCGGCGGGCCCTCGAGGCCGCCAATGCCCTGCTCGCCGGCGGCCTCTCGCGGGAGCTCGACTCCCTGCGCGAAGTCGTTCTCGAGGTGCTTGCCGCCCTCGAGGCGGCGATCGAGTTCGGCGAGGAGCTCGAAGCGCAGCCCGAGCGGCCGGAATTGATCGCTCGGCTGCAAAGCGGGCTGCTCGCCCCGATCGGCCATCTAATCCGCCGCCATGAGGAAGGCCGGCCCTTGCGCGAAGGGTTGCGCATCGCCATCGCCGGCAGGCCGAACGTCGGCAAATCGAGCCTCTTGAACCGGCTGCTCGGCCGGGAGCGGGCCATCGTCAGCCCGCAGCCGGGGACAACCCGCGACGCCGTGGAGGATCTGCTCGTGCTCCAGGGGGTCGTCCTCAGCCTCTGGGACACGGCCGGCCTGCGGGAGCCGGCCGACGCGATCGAGGCCGTCGGCATCGAAAAATCCTGGGAGACGGTGGCGGCGGCCGACCTTGTCCTCTTCGTGCTCGAGGCCGGTCGAGGTCGCGATCGCGAAGACGAGGCCCTCTTCGCGCGCCTAGGCGACCGTCCGCTGATCGCCGTGCACAACAAGGTCGATCTTTGCCCGGTCCCCCCGGCCTGCGATTGGCCGCCCACCCCGGCGGTCCTCGTCTCGGCGAAAACCGGCGAGGGCGTGGAGGAATTGCGCTCCCTGATCGCGGCAGCGCTCCACCGGCGGGAGGCGGAGGTGGGCGGGGACATCGTTCCCAACCTGCGGCACAAGCTCGCGCTCGAGCGGGCGGCCTCCGACATCGAGGCCGCGGCGGCACTGCTCGCCGCGGAAGGGAAAGAAGAATTGGCCGCCTGGCACCTGCACGAGGCACTTCGGACTCTCGAGGAGATTCGCGGCGGGAATGCCCCTCCAGACGTGTTGGAGGCGGTCTTCAGCCGCTTCTGCATCGGCAAATGAGGTGTTCCACGTGGAACAATCGCCTCTTCATCGTGGCCGCGTCTGTTCCACGTGAAACTTTCGGCCGTGCCCGGAGCACGGGCCGGGGAAGGGCGGGTATCCTATGGATTTCGATTTCGAACCCTATTTTCGGCGCTACGAGAAGCTTGCGGCCGCCGCGGATGCGGCCTTCGAGCGGGTACGCAGCGCCCATCCCGACTGCGTGCGCTGCCGCCGCGGCTGCGCCGACTGCTGCCATGCGCTTTTCGACATGACCCTGGTGGAGGCCCTTTACCTCAACCGGCGCTTTCGAGCACGGTTCCAGGACGCCGCGCGCACGGCCGTCGAAGAGGAGGCCAACCGCATCGACCGGCGCATCGCCAAGATCAAGCGTCGCGCGCGCAAGGAGCTCGAATCCGGCAGGTCGGAGCTGGAGGTTCTTGAGGAGCTCGGCCGCGAGCGCGTGCGCTGCCCGCTTCTCAGCCCCGAGGATCTTTGCCTTCTTTACGAGCATCGTCCCCTCACCTGCCGCTTCTACGGCATCCCCACCGCTTCCCAGGGCAGGAGTCGGACCTGTGGCCTCTCGGGATTCCAGACCGGAGTCTCCTATCCCACGGTGCTGCTGGACGCCGTTCATACGAAGCTGCAGGAGCTTTCGGCCGAGCTGCTGCGCGACCTTGACGCCAAGAACGTCAAGCTGGCCGATCTCCTGGTGCCGCTCTCTTCCGCCCTGCTCACGGACTACGACGAAATCTACTTCGGCCTCCGGGAGGAACTCATGGAGGAACCCCCGCCGCGCCGCAAGCGTTCGCGGAGAAAGCCATGAGCGAGGAATTTTCGCCCGAGGAAATCGCGCGGCGCAAACGGATGGTCTTCGAATCGATGTCCGAACGCCGCCGGCGTCACATCCTCAAGCGCGGCTATGAGGCCTGGGATCCTTTCGCCGAGCCCAAGGATCCGATCGACATCCGCCGGGACCCGACCCACCGCACCGCCCATGCGCTCGTGCGCGAGTTTCTGGCAAGCCGGGGAAAGCCCTTCCCCAACGCCGCCTACGGTCGCGGGGTGCTGGAAATGGCTCTTGGCATGGTGAACGCCGAGGACCGGGCCCAAGGCATGTTCGAATTCGCCTGCTGGTACCGGGAGTTGGTGGGGCGCGAAGGGCCCAAATCGGGCGACCCCGCGGCGTGAGGTGAGGCATCAGGAAGTGCGCAGCCGGCGCAGGTGCTCCTCCCATTCGATCGGAAGAAGTTGTTTTTTCGAGGTGTTGCACTCCTTGCAGCAGGGAACGAGGTTTCCCCGCGTCGATTTTCCCCCCCGGGCGAGGGGAACGACATGGTCCATGGTCAGTTCCCGGGGCGGAAAGGCCCGGCCGCAATAGTGGCAGCGCCCGCGGGCCAGGCGCCGCTTCCACCAGGTCGTTTGCCGGATCTCCCGCGCGCGGGCCTTTTCGCGCCGGATCTCTTCCTCCCCCGGCTCACTCCAGGGGTCAGGAAACGACGGCGGGGATCTCTTCAAGACCATCTCTCCCGAGGGTTGAGCCCTTTTCGTTCGCGGGGCGAAGACCCCTCTTCTTCCGACCCGCAGTGGAGGGCACCCCGATCCCCCGCAACCAGCGCCGCACGGCGGCGGCGAGGAGCCGGTAAAAGCGCTCCGAGCCTCCGATTCCGGCTCGACCGAAACGGTAGTTGATCTCGAGCAGAAGCGGTGCGGGCGGTGTGCGCCGCTCGTCGAAGATCACGTCCATGCCGGCGAGATTGATGCCGCTTAGGCGGCATAGACGGCCTGCGAGCGCCAGGCCGAGTCGCATGAGCTCCGGGTGCGAACGATGGTCGATCCGCGCCCCGGCCGCAAGGCTGGCCCGGAAATCGGCATCGTCCGGCCGCGTTCGCCAATACCCGATCAGGCGGTCGCCGATCACCACCACGCGGAGCGATCGCCCGCCGCAGGGGATGAATTCCTGGAGCAGGAACCCCTTCTGGCCGGAGGTCTCGAGCCTTGCCGCCCAGGCGATGCGCTCCGCGAGCTCCTCCGGTGAGCGCAGGAGGAAAACGGTTTCGCCTTCTCCGCCCCAGTCGCACTTGAAAACGAGGGGGCGGGTGCGATCGGGGATCCAGCGCGGCTCGAGGCGACGGAATTCCGACGCCGCGCGGAAGACCCGGGTTTCGGGGTGCGGCAGTCCCAGGGCACGAAAAAGCTCGATTTGCCCGATCTTCCCCGGGTAGCCGAAGCGTGCGTCATAATCGGGGAAGATGTGACCGCAGGCCGCACGCGCCGCGCGGTAGAGGGGCTCCGGGCAACCCTGGGGCAGCAGCACCGCCACGGCGCGGCGCATGGCCGCTTTCTCCGTCGCCGTCGGCGGCCTTCCGGCACACAGAAAATTGCGGTCCCCCCGGAGCATGGGGTGGAAGGAGACGATCATGGAGCGCCTCTCCCGCGCCCCCGGCCCCTCGGGCGGCGAATCGGCCCCAAGAGGGCCTTCTCAATATCGGACCTCCATCCAGTAGGTCACGCCGAGGCGCGGTCCTCGTTCGGTGATGACCTCGATCGTGCCGCTCGACGAACTCAAGTACTTGCGCTCCAGCCCGCCGTCGCCCAGCCTGAGGATGGCGGGCGGCTGGAGGTTTCCGCCGAATTCGAGGCCGGACGGGTAAACCTCTTCTAGTACGCCGTCCCCGTCGAAGTCAACCCGGATCACGTCCGCCGGGTCCACGCGGCGGTCGTCGGTGATGTCGAGGACACCCCCCTCGAGCCCCCCGCCGGCAAACGCGTCAATTTCCATGAACATCGAGTTTCCGCCCGGTCCGCAGGGGTCGCGGTTCGGCAGAAATCCCACGACGAGCAGGATACCGCCTCGCAGGATCGCGTCGCTGATCACCCGTTCCCCCGGATCGAGATCGAGGAAGAAGCCGGCATGGTTGGCGACTGTGCCGCTTGGGTCGGGCCGTTGCCCGCTGGTCGGATCGGCCGCGGTGGCCCAGAGGGGCTCGAGGCGGCTGATGACCCGGTACCGCTGCTCCAGGGCGCCGCGCATCACGGTATAGGTTTTTTGCGTCTGGCGCAGCAAGCGCGTCGCGGCAGGCTGGTTGCTCAGGCGCAGATCCGCGGATCGAAGAAACGTCCCCAGGAACTCGCGGTCGTCGTCCGAACTCCAGCTGCGGGTCCGGGTCGAATAGACGCGGTCGCCGTAATCCCAAACGGCGTAGATGGACTGGACGCTCGCGTCGCCGAGGTCTCCGTCGCCCAGGAGGCGGCCGGTGCCGAAGGCGATGAGCAGGCCGTGTTTTTCGGGATGGAGCATGGCGTCCGGTCTCGTGGTGATCGGCTGCTCCACATCGCCCGGGCCGCGGGCCTGGAAAAGCGGCCGGGGGCCGGTCCCGTCGTTGTAACCGACCCCCCACTCGGCGACCGACGGCCGGCTCAGATCGAATTTCCAGAGATTTCCTTTCAGGTCGCCGGCATAGATGAAGTCGACCTTGCCGTCGAAGGTGACATCGACCGCAAGCGGGCTGGAGAGACCGTTGTCGGGGCCGGATCCGGCGGGGATCTTGCGGACGAGGGCGCCGTTTACGGGGTCGACGAGGTAGAGGGCCGAGCCGCCGTTTTCGCTCCCGTAGCCGTTGCCGAAGATCACCAGCCAGGGGTGCTCGTCGCTGTTCGTGCGCACGATGACCGGGCGGCTGTAAGTAAAGCCGAGATCGGGGTCGGCCGCCGCCGGGAATTCCCAGAGGACGCGGCCGGCCAGGGCACTCTCCGATTCGATCCCGTGTGGAGCGCTCACGTCGAGCGCGAAGTATCCCTTGCCGCCCTTGCGCAGCCCGCCGACCAACAGCGTTTTGACCGCATTGCCCCCCAGGACCCCCGGGCCGCGGACCACGGTGGGGGTGAGGTCGACGTAGAACCGGTGGGTGTAGCCGGGATCGGCGAGCAGCCGGAGCTGACCGAAGAGGAGACGGGGGAGGTAGGCGAAGAGCTCCTCCCCGCTTGCCGCATCGAAGGCGTGGAGCATGCCGTCGTTTGCACCGCAGTAGATCACACCGCCCGTCTCCTCGGCGACGAAGACGGGCGCCGAGTTGACGATGTCGCCCAGTTTCGAGGAGCGCGCGCGGAACCCGGGGATCTCCTCGCCCCGCAGGTAGCGGACGAGGTCTTCGGCCGGGCTTCCGAGCAAGCCCTTCAGCTCCGCGGTCAGGGATGGGTGGCGGAAGGGGATGCCGGCGCTGCCGCTGTAGGTGGCGATGCGGCGCGTGTCGGGGTTGCGCGTGGCCAACCGCTCGGCGGCCGACCAGCGCAGCGGCGAGGCGAGGATGTCGCCGGTCGCCGGATCGAGGCGGAAGGCGCGCACATCCCCGGTCCACTCGTCGTCGCGGTTGCTGTAGACGCCCTGGTAGATCACGGTGTCCGATCCCAGCTTGCCGAAGAGAAAATCGCCGTTTACGGTGACCGAGGAGGAGGAGCCGATCAGGATCTCCTGGATCGCGCGGGCCAGCTCGCGCAACGCCGCGGCGAGTTCCTGGGGGTCGTTCGCGTTCAGGAAGCGTCCGCGGCCGTTCACCGTGGCGTGCCACAGGTCGTCGATCGCCTCGGGGCGGTAATTTCCGGTCACCGCCGGCCACTGGATCGGCTGCCCCGTCGTACGATGGAGGAAGGCGGTGTCGTACTCGGCGGGGTCGAGCGTGCCGCTGACGCCGAAGGCCACGGCATAGGTCGCCATGTGCTGGTGCGTGGCCCGATCGTAGCGGGAGACGGGCACGCTGTTCGGCAGCGCATTGAGGTCGTTTTCGTAGTAGTACATGGCGATGTCGGCCAGGGTCCCGGAATAGGCGTCGGCGAAGGGATGGCCGTTGTCGCCGTCGGCGTTGCCGACGCCGCTGGCGACATAGGAGAGATCGCTGTAATAGCCGTCGGTCAGGATCACGGTGAAGGACTGCTGGCAGGCCGCACCGGCGAGGGTCGGATCATAGGGCTTGGGCCCGGAGAGCCCCCCCAACACGCCGGTATTGTCCTTGTAAAACTGCCCGACGGTGTGCAGGCCGCGTTTCAAGGGGGTCCCGCCGTTCGACACGTAGTCGTAGAGCTTCGCGAGCAGGACGTCGGAGCGGTCGGTGATCGTCGTCCCCTGCTGCACCATGACCGGCTCGAGGGTGGCGACGATTCTCTGGTTGATGCCGTAGAAGCCCATCCGCACCCCCGCCATGCTCCGGATCACATGGGCGATGGCGTTCTTGGCGACGAATTCGCGACGTCGGAAGTAGCTGAACCAGTTTGCGAAATTCTGCCGCTCGGCGGCATAGGTACGCCCGGTGACGATGTCCGCGGGCGGCTGGGCGACGGGGGTGAGGGCGGTGACCTCCTCGGCCAGGCCCGTCCCGCTGACCGTGGCGCGGAAGTAGCGGATCGCGGCGCTCGGTCGGTCGAGAACGACGAGGTAAACCGCCCCCTCAGCGGCGGAATAATCGAAGTAGTGGGCGATGGGGATGTTCACCCCGCCGACGGAGAAGGAAGTCGCCTGCAGATCGACGGTGAGGCTGGGGTTCTTCACGGGGTGGCTGCGCGGGAAATCGGGGTCGGCCTCCGGCAAGACGACCGTGCCGTAGGAAGGCCAGGGCGCGTATTGGACCCTGGGGTTGTAATAGAGGACGTTTACTTTATACCACTGTGATTTCCAATATTTACGCCCTATTTCCCCCGCGTACCACAGGGGCTGGGAGCTTTGTGGATAGACATTGTCCCCCGGGTTGTCGAAAACGTAACAGAAGCCGTGGGGATCGATCGCCAGCTGTTCCGGCGTGCGGGTGGGGTCGGGAAAGCTGCCGTCGTATTGGCCGCGGACCAGAACATCGAAATTCATGCTGCCCGAATCGTCGAGCAGGAACATGATGTTCGCAGGCGGCGGGATGACTCGCGAAAAGATGGGCACATCGGAGAGCTCGAGACCGAACCCCGCCGGTGGCGCGATCCCGCAGAGTGCGGCCAGCCCGAGGGCCGCTGCGGCGAGACGGCTCGAAAACGTGCGGCGGCCGGGACGTTCAAGGGGGGCGTCTTTCTTCATCGGGGTGTCTCCCACGGGCTTCGGGCTCAATGGGCCAGCCGAAACCCCATCTTGATGATGGTCGTGCCATCCCAGGTGCAACGCCCGAAGATCGAAACGGTATGAATGGTGGGCCGGCTCATGTCGAGCGAGGCCCCAGGGGCTACCCCCTCGTAGCCCGCCAGAAAGAGGGTGTGATCGGGGTCGACCCGGCCGGGCTCCGGAACCACCGGGTCGCCGCCGGCCGCGCTGTGGTCCCAGTAGCCCTTCACGGTTTCCTCGTCGAGAAGCCCGGTCGCCGTCTCCAGCCAGGATGGCGGATTCGTCCGCAGATCCGGGATGCGGGCGAGGCGATCGGCCGCTTCCAGGGCGGCGCCCTCGGCACGGTAGAAATTGCGCCGGTAGACGAATTCGTTGCGGGCGAGGGTGACCTCGTTGCCGGCGATCCGCGAAGCGGAAAACCCGACCAGGCTGATCAGGGCGAGGAGCACGAGGGCGGCGACAATCGTGAGGTAGCCCGCCTCGTTTGACGGCCGGCCTGCAGTCGCCGGTTCCTTGGGCGTTTGGCTGACGGGGTTCACAGTCCGATGTTCCTCAACCGCAGGCGGCTGGCGTAGGTCCGCGTGACCGTTCGGCCGCCGCCGCCCGGTTCGGCCACGGTCAAGGTCACGACGACCGAGCGGATGCGGTCCCGCTCGCCGTTGTCGGTGATCGGTTCCCCGTCCTCGTCAAGGCAGGTGAACAGCGGGATTCCTTGCGGGTTGGCCACCACGCGATCGAGGAGCCGCTGGCAGCTTCCGCTCACCGCGTCCGCGCCGAAGGTCGCCGGATCTTCGTACAGGCAGCGCCGCAGCGCCTGCTGCCCGGGGTCGTGGTAGTAGGTGACTTGCTCCCCGGCATCGTCGAGATCCCCGTCCGGCTGCGGCTGGAGGCATCCCCCGGATCCCGGCGGCTCATCGCAGCGGTCGGCCGAGAAGCGGAGCTTGCGGCCGCCCGCACCGATTTCCTCGATTGCCGCCCCGGCCCGGCGCAGGGGGTCGAAGCCCGCCAACCGCAGCTCGTGGAGCATGTAGTCGAGCGCGGCGCGCGCGGACTGCTGCGCGCTGGCCGAAGCCTGCTGCAGGGCGGCGGCGCGGTGGACCTGGGTGAAAAAGGAGACCAGCAAAGCAAGCACCACACCGGCGAGCCCCAGGGCGACGAGCAGCTCGGCCAGGCTGTAGCCGGACTCCGGGCGGCGGCGGTTTGCGGTTTTTGCCGAACTCATGTGCCCTTTCCCCGCGTGAGGGTCGTCAGATCGATCGAGCGCACCCGGCCGAACCGGCTCCAGCTCACGGTGACCTGGATGCGGCGCGAGCTGTTGTCCCCCAAGGGGTCGTCGATCGCCCAGCGGCGCACGAAGATCCCCCCGGGGTTGCCGCGGCCGTCGATCGGGTTGTCGGGATCATCGAAGCTTCCAAGCGGCAGATCGGAGACGGCCTCGTTTTTGAGGGCCTCGAGCCGGTCGGAAGCGAGCAACACGGCCTGCGTGACCAGGTTGCCGGTGGTGTTGTTGCGGATGGTGCCGACGATCAGCGTGCCGACGGCAAGAAATCCGATCGCGAAGAGGGCGATCGCGATCAGGATCTCAACCAGGAGATAGCCCTGGGCGTCCCTGCCCGGCGGGGGGGCCGGGGGGCGGGGTTGCGCGCCACCGGGGCGACGGCGTTGCGGCGGCCGGCGGGTAGCGCGAGGCTTCGCAAGGGACCCGGTCATCGGTCTCTTAGCTCCCGAGCTGGATCTTCCCGATCGTGGAGACCGTCACCCGGCGGCTGCGGTCCCCCTGCGTGCTGAGAACGATCGTGCAGTTGTCCGCCCCGCCGCGGGAGTTGAACGAGAGGCGGTTCTGGCTCACCGAGTAATCCGGGTGCGAGGCGTCGATCCGCACCAGCGACGGAAGGCTCTCCGTGCGGACCGGATCGAGATCGCCGCTCTCGGAGAGCAGGCCGATCCGGTAGCGGTTTTCCTGCGGCAGAAACTCCACCACCGCGGTACGGTTTTCCTTGACCGCAAGGCTCTTGGCGAACTCCAGGTTTTCCTTGAGCTCGGCGGCGGCCGTCCGCAGCGCGGAGGCGCCCTTCCATTGGAGCACGGAGGGGAGGGCGAAGGCCGCGGCGATCGCCAGCACGGCAAGAACGACCAGGGCCTCGAGCAGCGAAAAACCGGCAGCGGCGACGGCGCCTCCCTGCGGCGACTTTCTGCAACCGAATCCCGTTCTCATGCGTCAAACCCGATCGAATCGTGTGGCCGAGGGGCCTCGGTTCATGCCATCGTATCCCTTCGGCCTTGGCCAATAAGCAATAAACGGGCCATCCATGACAAACCGCGGGGGCCAATAAACTTTCCCATGCATATCAAGAGGTTGTTATTTTTCCGGCGATCCGTGGCCCTAGATTTTTTTCAGGGCGATCCGGCGCTCGAAAAAAAATTCAGGGCCCACAGCCGGCGCATACGGGTAACCGCAATCGGCCACAAGAAAGCCCTTGACGTCCTCCCGGCGATTGCTATACTTTGCGCCGCTCACTGCAAAGGACGATCGTTTACGTAGGCGAGCATCTTCAAAGCACCGGGGAACGGTGGCTGACAATCGGGAGTTTGTTCAGGCCTGTCGCGGATAGGCCTTTTTTTTTGGGGTCACCCAAGAGACGGCGCGGGGCGGAGCCTGTCGCCCCGGAACGCGAAAGAGACCATGCGCAAGCAATCTTGGCTCATTCTTCTTCTCGCCTGCGGCTTTCAGGTGGCGCTGTGGGCGGTCTTCAATCGGCCCGAAAAGCCGGAAATCGAATGGTCCGGCGCCTTCAACTACCTCTCCTTCAGCCCCTACCGCGCCGATCAGGATCCCATCGCCCAACGCTTTCCCGCCCCGGAGGAAATCTACGAAGACCTGCTGTTCCTCCGCGGCAAGACCCGTGGGATCCGCACCTATTCCTCGCTCGACGGCATGGAGGCGATCCCCGGGATGGCGGCCCGGCTGGGCTTCGAGGTCACCGCGGGCGCCTGGGTGGACGGGCGCCTGGAGCGCAACGAGGACGAAATCGCCAACCTCATCGACAACGCGAACCGCTACCCCGCGACGATCAAACGCGTGCTCGTGGGCAACGAGGCGATTTACCGCGACGACCTCGGGGTCGAGGAGCTGATCGCCTACCTGGACCGCGTCCGGGAGGCGGTCCGGGTGCCGGTCGGCACCGCCGAGCCGTGGCACGTCTTCCTGCGCCACCCGGAGCTCGTCGAGCACGTCGACTTCATCGCCATTCACGTGCTGCCCTACTGGGAACGGGTCCCCTTCGAGCAGTCCGTGGGGTGGGTCATCGACCGCTGGCGCCAGATCCGCGAGGCCTTTCCCCACAAGCCGGTCTTCCTCGCGGAGGTCGGCTGGCCGAGCAACGGCGAGAACTTCGGCAAGGCCAAGCCCGGCCGTGAGGCGGAGGCCCGCTTCCTGCGCCGCTTCCTCGCCGTCGCCGACCGGCTCGAGATCGACTACTGCATCATGGAGGCCTTCGACCAGCCCTGGAAAAAACCCCACGAAGGGGTCGTGGGCGCCTTTTGGGGCATCTACGACGTGGAGCGCCGGCCCAAGTTCTCCTTCCAGGGCCCGATCCACTCCGACACCCTGCTCTACACGGGTCTCGCGGCCGTGCTCTCCGGCTTGCTGCTGGTCGCGGCGTACCTGCGGAGCAACCCCTCCCAGACCTTCTCGGGACGCCTCTTCTTCGCCCTGCTGCTGCAGACGACCGCCTCCGTGCTCGTCTGGGTGGTGGCCTCGCCCTTCCTGGGCGAGTTCCTCCTGCGGGAGACGATCGTCTGGGCCCTGCTTCTCCCGATGCAGGTCGGGCTCCTCCTCATCATCCTCGTGAACGGGTTCGAGATGGCCGAGATGCTCTGGCCGGAAGGGCTCAGGCGGCGCTTCACGCCCCTTACCCCGCAACCCGGGCAGCGCTTGCCGCGCGTTTCCATCCATCTCCCGATCTGCAAGGAGCCGCCGGAGATGGTCCAGGCCACGCTCGACGGCCTGGCCGGCCTCGATTACCCGGATTACGAGGTCCTGGTGATCGACAACAACAACCCGCACCCCGAGCTCTGGCGGCCGGTCGAGGCCCATTGCCGCCGCCTCGGTCCGCGCTTTCGCTTTTTCCACCTCGATCGCGTCGAGGGGTACAAGGCCGGAGCGCTCAACTTCGCCCTGCGTCACACGGACCCCGGGGCCGAGATCGTCGCCGTCGTGGATTCGGACTACCTGGTCCGGCCGGACTGGCTGAAACGGCTCATCCCCCACTTCGAGCGTCCGGCGGTGGGCGTCGTCCAGGCGCCCCAGGATCACCGCGGCTGGGAGGAGAGCCCGTTCAAGGAAGTTCTCAACTGGGAGTATCACGGCTTCTTTGAAATCGGCATGGTCCACCGCAACGAGCGAAACGCCATCATCCAGCACGGCACGATGACCCTCATCCGCCGGGACATCCTCGACTCCTCGGGCGGCTGGGCCGAGTGGTGCATCTGCGAAGACGCCGAGCTCGGCCTGCGCATCCAGAGCCTCGGCTACGAGACGATCTACGTGAAGGAAAGCTTCGGCAAGGGGCTCACCCCCGATTCCTTCGCCGGCTACAAGCGCCAGCGTTTCCGCTGGGTCTACGGGGCGGTGCAGATTCTCAAGCACCACTGGCCGCGGCTTTCCCCCTTCCGCCGCGGCGGGGGGCTCAACTTCGCGCAGCGCTACCACTTCATCGCCGGCTGGCTCCCCTGGTTCGGGGATGCGATCAGCCTGGTGATGAACGTGCTGTGCATCCTGTGGACGGCGGGCATGGTCTTCTTCCCGCGGCAGTTCGGCGCGCCGCTCTATCTTCTGATGCTGCCGCCGATCGGCGCCTTTCTCTTCAAGTTGCTCCACTTTCTATGGCTCTACACGGCGCGCGTGCCCTGCACCCTGCGGCAACGCCTGGGCGCCGCCTTGGCGGGGGCCGCGCTCACGCACACGATCGCCCTGGCGGTTCTGCGCGGGCTCTTCACGCGCCGCATGCCGTTCCTGCGGACCCCCAAGTGCGAAAGCCGTCATGCCCTCCTCCAGGGACTCGCGATGGCGCGGGGCGAGGGGCTCATGTTCGTGCTGCTCGTCGCCGCCGCGGCCGTCCAGGGGGCCTTCGGCAACGACCAGACCGAGGAACCGCTCGTGCGTGCGGGCCTGCTTCTGATCCAGGCGATTCCCTACGCCGCGGCCCTCGCCCTCTCGCTGCTCGGGGTGCTGCCGGGGGCGAGGTCCGCGCGCATCGCGGAACCCCCGCCGGTGCCGGCTCCCGAACAGGTTCGAGCGGGAAACTGACGCCCGGGCGATCGCCGCGGGCGAGGAGCGGGATCTCGCCGCTCCCTCCCCCGTCGCCGGGGGAGCCCTGCTGAGCGGTCCAGGAACGGTCCCCTCATGGAAGCGCTCGATTACCCCGCCTTCCGCGCCCGGGTGCAGGAGGAGCTTGCCGCACTCCGGGGGCGGCGCGCGCTCATGTTCTTCTCGGGCGGGCGGGACTCTTCGGTGGTGCTCCACTTCCTGGAGCGCGCCGCCCGCGAGTTCTCCTTTTCGTTCGAGACCCACGCGGCGCTTTTCCCCCCGCATGTCTACGCCGGGGGCGAGCGCGAGCGGCTCGACGACTACTGGAGAGGCCGCGGGGTGGCGATCGTCTGGCACGACATCCCGGCGGACGAGTCCGCTCTCGAGGAGGCCCGGGCCCGGGGCGTGAGTCCCTGCCGCCTTTGCAACGAGGCCAAGAAGGCGGCGCTGATGCGCTATGTCCGCGGTCGCGGCCGCGACCTGGACGGCCTGGTCCTCGTCATGAGCTATTCCCTCTGGGATCTCGTGAGCGCAAGCCTCGAGCACATTCTCGCCGCGCGCTTCGCCGCCCCCGGTCACGAGCCGGGCGTGCGTGACAAGCCCGTCGAGGATCGGTTTCGCGAAACCTTCCAGCGCTTCTACCCGCTGTTGCGGCTGCCCGGGGGAATGGAGGTCTTCAAGCCGCTCATCTTCTGGAACGACCCCCAGATCGGGGAGGTGCTCCGGGGGGAAGGGATCCCCGTCCTGGGAAGGTCCTGCCGCTACAAGACCTTTCGCCCCAAGCGCAGCCTCTCCGAGCTCTACGAGCGGCTGGGACTCGCCTTCGATTTTGACCGCGTGCGGGCCTTCGCCGCGGAGGCCCTGGGGCTGCCGTCGGCGGAGGCCTTCTCGTCCATGAACCGGGAGGAGTACCTGAGGAAGATCCTGTGAGTGCCGACGGCCGCTACCTGATGGAGAGCGGGCAGGAGGCTCTGCGGCTGGACCTCAAGACCGACCCGCGGGCTCTCCTGCGCCAGGCGCGCTGGGGGGGGGTTCGACCGCGGATGCGCCTCGGAGATTTCGGTTGCGGTCCGGGGAAAACCTCCTTTTACCTGAAACGGCTCGTGGGCGCGGAAGGCGAGGTGGTCGCCGTCGACCGCGCGGAGGATCGGATCGCCTACGCCCGCGCCCGCTACGCCGCCCCCGGCATCCGCTATGTGCGGGCCGACATCCGCGGGCCGCTCGCGGAGCTGGGCACCTTCGATTTCATCTGGATGCGGTTTGTCCTCGAGCACTACCGCACCGCGGCGTTCGACATCGTGCGCCACGTGGCCGGGGCGTTGCGTCCCGGCGGGGTGCTCTGCCTGGCGGACCTGGACCACAACTGCCTCAGCCATCACGAAATGCCGCTGCGGCTGGAGCGGACGCTCTTTGGGCTGATGGATCACCTCACGCGAACGGCCGACTTCGACCCCTATGCCGGCCGCCGGCTTTACGCCCACCTCTACGACCTGGGCTTCGAGGAGATCCGGGTCAACCTCTACCCCCACCACCTCATCTACGGCCGCGCCCGGCCCGGCGACCTCTTCAACTGGACACGCAAGCTGGAGGTCGCCGCGCGTCATTCCGGTTACCCCTTCGACGGCTATGCCGGGGGGTTCGATGAGTTCGCGGCGGAATTCCGGGCCTTTTTCGAGGACCCGCGGCGCTTCACCTACTCGCCGCTCGTCGTCTGCCGCGGCCGGAAACCCGCCGGGGCCGGTGCCCCGTAGCCGAAGCGGCGGATGGCGCGCTCGTCCTTCCGCCAGTGCTTCTGCACCCGCACGCTGAGCTGGAGGAAGACCTTTTTCCCCGTCAGCCGCTCGAGGTCCAGCCGGGCCGCGGTGCCGATCTTCTTGAGCATCGCCCCTCCCTTGCCGATCACGATCCCCTTCTGGGAATCCCGCTCGAGGTGGATCACGGCCTCGATCCGGATGCGGTCGCTTGCGGGGGTCTCCCGGAAGGATTCGATCGTGACCGCCGTCGCGTACGGGATCTCTTCGCCGGTGAAAGCGAAGATCTTCTCGCGGATCCATTCCGCGGCGAGGAAGCGCAGCGGGGCGTCGGTGATGGCGTCCTCGGGGAAATAGGGCGGCCCCTCGGGCAGCGCGGCGATCAGCGCCGCGACCAGATCCTCCACCTGGGTGCCCTCGAGCGCGGAGATCGGCACCACGGCCGCCGAGGCAAGCTCGGCCGACCAGCGCTCGATGAGCGGCAGCAGCGCCGATTTGTCGGCGAGGCGGTCGATCTTGTTCAGGGCGATCACCACGGCCGGGCCGCCCGCCCGGAGCCGCTCGGCGAGCAGCCGCTCTTCGTCCGGGGACGGCCGCGTGGCGTCGAGGACGACGAGCACGACGTCCGCCTCCGCGATCGCCGCCCAGGCCGTCTCGACGATGGTGCGGTTGAGCCGGTCGCGGGGGTGAAAAATCCCCGGGGTGTCGAGAACGAGGATCTGGGCCCCGGGCCGGTGGCAGATCCCCAGGATGCGGTGACGCGTCGTCTGCGGCTTGGGCGAGCAGATGGAGAGCTTCTCCCCCAGGATGCGGTTGAGCAAGGTCGATTTCCCGGCGTTCGGAGGGCCGGCGAGCGTCACCACGCCGGATTTGAACCCGGGCGGGGCGGGGGTCGGGGGGCGGGGAGCTTCCATGGCCAGGGATCCGGCGTCAGGCCCGTTCGTCCTCGGGGGCGGCGTATCCGGCGAGCAGGCGCCAGAGCTCCTCGCGCCCCAGCCGGGTTTTCGCGGAAAACAGGATCACCTCGTCCGGCTCGAGCTCCAGGCCCGCGGCGATGCGCGAGCGACGCGCTTGCTGGGCGTTGCGCGAGACCTTGTCGGCCTTGGTCGCCACCACGACGGCCGGGATCCCGCGGCTTGCGACCCAGCGCAACAGGAGTTCCTCATCCGGTCCGGGATCCCGCCGGATGTCCACGAGCAGGCCCACGGCCGCGAGGGTTTCGCGGCCGGCGAGGTAGCCTTCGACCAAGGGGCGCCACGAGCGGCGCTCGCGGTCGGAAACCCGGGCATAGCCGTAGCCGGGCAGGTCGACGAGCAGGTAGCGCCGGTTCACCCGGAAGAAGTTGATCAGCCGGGTCTTGCCGGGGGTCGCGCTCGTCAGCGCCAGCCGCCTGCGGTTCATCAGCGTGTTCAGGAGGCTCGATTTGCCGACGTTCGAGCGGCCGGCGAAGGCGAACTCCGGAAGCCCCGGCGGCGGGCAATGTTCGACCCGGGCGGCGCTGGTCACGAATTCGGCGGAGGTGATGAGCACGCTGTGGCCCCCGGGATCCCGGCGGGTCTTGGGGCCCGGCCGCCGGGCGCTTCAGGAAAAGCGGTCGCGGAAGTAGGCTTCCAACCGATCCATGGCTTCGGCGATGTTGTCCATGGAGGTGGCGTAGGAGAAGCGCAGGTACCCCTCGCCCTGCTCGCCGAAATCGATCCCCGGCGCGACCCCGACGTGGGCGCGTTCGAGAATGTCGAAGGCCAAGCGGTAGGAATCCCGCTCGAATCGGCGGGCGTTGGCGAAGACGTAGAAGGCGCCGGTCGGCTCGACGGCGATCCCCAGGCCGATCTCCCGCAGGCGGCGGATCATGAAGCGGCGGCGTTCGTCGTAGATGGCCTTCATGCGGCGCACGTCCTCGCCCGCGCATTCCAGCGCGGCGATCGCCGCCCGCTGGACCATCGCGTTGGCGGAGATGAAGAAGTTCTGCTGCAGCTTCTGCATCGGCCGCACGAGCTCCGGCGGGGCGATGACGTAACCCAGCCGCAGGCCCGTCATGGCGTAGAGCTTGGAGAAGCCGTTCAGCACAAAGGCGCGGCGGGTGTATTCGAGAATGCTGTGCTCTTGGCCCTCGTAGACGAGGCCGTGGTAGATTTCGTCGGAGACGATCCAGGGGCGTTCGGGCCCCTCGGCGATCGCGGCGAGCTCCTGCAGGCATTCCGCGGAAAGCAAGGTCCCCGTCGGGTTCGACGGCGAGTTGATGAAGATCGCCCGCGTCCGGGGGGTGAGCCGCTTGCGGATTTCCTCCGGCCGGAACTGGAAGCCCTCCTCTTCGTACACGGGGACCCGGACCGGTACCCCCTGCACGAAGCGGATGAAGTTGGGGTAGCAGGCGTAGTGGGGGTCGGAGAGGATCACCTCGTCGCCGGGATCCAGGAGCGCCGAAAACACGAGCAGGATGGCGGGCGAGGATCCGGAGGTGACGAGGATCTGCCCCGGATCGACCTCCACACCGTAGAGCGCCCGGTGGTGCCGGGCGATCGCCTCGCGCAGGTCGTGGTTTCCCAGGCTGTGGGTGTAATGGGTGTGCCCCTCCTCGAGGGCCCGGCAGGCGGCGGCCTTGACGCAGTCGGGGGCGTCGAAGTCGGGCTCCCCCACCTCCAGGTGGATGACGCGGATTCCCCGGCGTTCCATCTCCTTGGCCCGCTCGAGGACATCCATCACGATGAAGGAGCTCAATTCCTGGGCACGCCGGGAGACCATGGTCAGACCACCTTGTTGAGCGGATATTCGATGATGCCCTCGGCGCCCTGCTCGAGCAGCCGGGGGATCAGGTCGCGCACGAGGTCCCGCTGGACCATGATCTCGACCGAGAAGTAGTCCGAGCGGTAGAGCGGGGCGACGGTGGGCGCCTTGAGGCTGGGCAAGAGCGCGATGACCCGTTCCATGGCCGCCTCCGGGACGTTCATCTTCAGGCCCACCATGCGCTCGCCGCGCAGGGCGCCCTGGAGCAACAGCGCGATTTGCTCGATCTTGCGCCGCTTGTCGGGGTCGCGCCAGGCGTCGTGGTTGGCGATCAGCTGGGTGTTCGTCTGCATCAGTTCGTGGATGATGCGCAGGCCGTGCGCCTTGATCGTGCTTTCGGTCTCCGTCACCTCGACGATGGCGTCGGCCAGCCCGGAGACGACCTTGGCTTCCGTCGCCCCCCAGGAAAACTCGATCGACACCGCGATGCCGCGCTCGGCGAAATAGCGCCGCGTGTAATCGACCAGCTCGGTGGCGATCTTGCAGCCGGAGAGGTCCTCGAGGCGTCGGTAGGGCGAATCGTAGGGCACGGCGACCACCCAGCGGGCGGGCCGCGCGCTGACCTTGGAGTAGACGAGATCGGCGACGACGTGGACGTCGGAGCGGTTTTCGGCGACCCAGTCCTTGCCGGTCAGGCCGGCATCGAGGGTGCCGGTCTCCACGTAGCGCGACATCTCCTGCGCGCGGCAGATGGCGCACTGGATGGCCTCGTCGTTGATCTCCGGGAAGTAGCTGCGGTTGCTGACGTTGATGGTCCAGCCGGAGCGCCGGAAAAGCGCAAGCGTCGCCTCCTGCAGGCTGCCCTTGGGGATGCCGAGTTTCAACTTGCCGGTCATCGGCCGTACACCTCCCGCGGATCGAACAGGGGGTCGCCCACGGTTTCCAGGGTGTCCCCCGCCACCCGTCGGTGGAAGCAGCTGCGGTGGCCGGTGTGGCAGGCGGCGTCGCCGACCTGCTCGACCTTCAGCAGCACCGTATCCGCGTCGCAGTCGATCCGGATCTCCCGCACCCGCTGGACGCGTCCCGAAGTTTGTCCCTTGACCCAGAGCTCCTTGCGGCTGCGGCTCCAGTAGGTGGCCAGCCCCGTGCGGCGGGTGGCCTCCCAGGCCGTGTCGTTCATGAAGGCGACCATGAGCACCTCGCCGGAGCGCCAATCCTGGACGACGACGGGGACGAGTCCGCCCAGCTTGTCGAACTGCAAGGGAATCACGGGTGGTTCTCCAGAATTTGGAAATTTTCTAAATAGTCCGATCCGCGGACGGCAGTCAACCTTTTTGTTGCCCTCCCCGATCTCCTGTGGTAGTGTCACCAGATTTCAATAATTATCTGCCCGAACCCCTCCGGGTTCGCTTCCGGCGCACCGTCGCCGCGGCCGAGCCGCGATGCCCCCTGCCGCAAAAGCACCCGAACCCCCCAGGACCTCCCCCTCCCGCCGCCGCGGGCGGCGGATCCGGCGCCTGCTGCTCTTCACCGGCGCGGCTCTCCTCGCCTGCGTCGTGATCGCGGCCGCGGTGCTCTACGCGGCCTACGAGATCCTCAGCCGCGACCTGCCCCGCATCCAGACCCTCAAGGATTACCGCCCCCCGATCATCAGCCGCATCTATGCCGACGACGGCCGGGTGATCGGTGAATTCTTCCGCGAGCGGCGGGTCGTCGTTCCGCTCGCCGAGATCCCGCCGCGTCTCATCCAGGCCTTCGTCGCCGCCGAGGATGCGCGCTTCTTCCAGCACCCCGGCGTGGATCCGCTCGGCATCCTGCGCGCCGCCCTGAAAAACCTGCAGGCCGGGGCGATCCGCCAGGGGGGCAGCACGATCACCCAGCAGGTGACCCGCTCGTTTCTGCTCACCCCCGAAAAGAGCTACGTCCGCAAGCTGAAGGAGATCATCCTCAGCCATCGCATCGAGCAGAACTTCACCAAGCAGGAGATCCTCTTCCTCTACCTCAACCAGATCTACCTCGGCCACGGCGCCTACGGGGTGCAGGCCGCCGCCGAGAACTACTTCGGCAAGTCGGTGGGCGAACTCACGCTCGCGGAGTGCGCGCTGCTGGCCGGGCTGCCGCAGGCTCCGAGCCGTTACTCGCCGCTGCGCAACCCGGAGCAGGCCCGCACCCGCCAGGTCTATGTGCTGCAGCGCATGGTCGAGGAGGGCATGATCACGCCCCGCGAGGCCGAGGAAGCGCTCGCCGAGCCGCTCGAGTTCAAGACGCGGCGCAACCCGTATCTGGAGGCCGCCCCCTACTACACGGAGCACGTTCGCCGCTTCGTCGAGTCGCGCTACGGGACCGAGGCGCTCTACACCCAGGGGCTTCAGGTATATACCGCGGTCAACCTGGAGATGCAGAAAGCCGCCGAGGAGGAAGTGAACCGGGGCCTGCGGGAACTCGACAAGCGCCAGGGCTACCGCGGCCCCCTGCGACGCCTTGCGGCGCACGAGGTCGAGGCCTTTCTGCGTGAGGCGGCCCGGGAGGAGCAGGAGCCCCTCCGGCCGGGAGCGACCCGGCAGGCCGTGGTCGTGCAGGTGAACGACGCGGCGCTTGCCGTGACGGTCCGCCTGGGCGGCGAAACGGGGGTGATCGCGCTCGCCGACATGGACTGGGCGCGCAAGCCCAACCCGGAGGTGCCCGCGGGGGCGAAGATCCGGACACCGGGCGCCGCGCTGCGGGTCGGCGACGTGATCCGGGTGCGGGTGAAGGAAGCGCCCCGGCAGGCGCGCGAGCCCTGGAAGCTCGCCCTGGAGCAGGACCCCCTGGTGCAGGGCGCGCTGCTTTGCCTGGAGACCCGCACCGGCCGGGTCAAGGCCATGGTCGGGGGGCGGGATTTCGGGGAGAACCAGTTCAACCGCGCGATCCAGGCCCGCCGGCAGCCCGGCTCCGCGTTCAAACCCATCCTCTATGCCGCGGCGCTGGACCGCGCCGAGAGCGATCCGCGCAAGGTCTACACGCCGGCGACGGTCATCCTCGACTCGGCGGTCGTCTTCGAGGACCGCGAACGCGACCAGACCTGGAAGCCGCGCAACTACCGCGAGACCTTTTACGGCCCCACGCTGCTGCGGGAGGCTCTCGCCCAGTCGCGCAACGTCGTCACGGTGAAGATCCTGCAGGACATCGGCATCGACTACGCGATCGGCTACGCCCGTCGCCTGGGCATCACCTCCGAGCTCACCCGGACCCTGGCCCTCGCCCTGGGGGCCTCGGGGGTGAGCCTCTTCGAGCTGACCCGCGCGTACTCGGTCTTCGCCAACGAGGGGATGCTCGTCGAGCCGGTCTTTGTGACCCGCGTCCTCGACCGCGACGGCCGCGTGCTCGAGGAGGCGCAGCCCGATCCCGTCCGGGTGATCGGCCGCGACACGGCCTACCTCATGACCAGCCTGCTCGAGAGCGTCGTGCAGCACGGGACCGGCCAGCGGGTGAAGGCGCTGGGCCGTCCCTCGGCGGGGAAAACGGGGACGACCAACGACATGTACGACGCCTGGTACATCGGCTACGTCCCCCAATACGTGACCGGCGTCTGGGTCGGCTTCGACCAGGAGGCGCCGCTCGGCAAGAACGAGACCGGCGCCACCGCCGCAAGCCCGATCTGGCTGGGGTTCATGAAGCGCATCCTGGCGGATGTGCCCGTCGAGACCTTCCAACCCCCTGAAGGCGTGGTCTTCGCCCGTATCGACGCCGACACCGGCCTCCTGGCGGTACCCGAGTCGCGGCGCGTGCTCTTCGAGTGCTTCAAGGAGGGCACCGTCCCCCAGGAGCATGCCCCGCGGCCCGGCGAGGTCCGCGAAACCGAGGAATTCCTCAAGCAGGACCTCTGATCCCGCGGCCGCTGGCCCCGCGCGGGAGGCCGGGGCGGGCGGCTTACGGCGCGGAGGCCTCTTCGCGGCGCAGCAGCAGCCCGAGCGCCCGGCAGGCGGCGTCCTGTTCGGCCGCCTTCTTGCTTCGGCCCGTCCCCTCGGTTTCGATGCCCAGCGCCTGCAGGCGAACGCGGAAGGTCTTGGCGTGATCCGGCCCCTCCTCGCTCAGCACCGTGTAGCGGGGCAGGGCCTCGGAGCGGGCCTGGGCGAGTTCCTGGAGGCGGCTTTTGCAGTCCCCGCCGGCGGCGTCCGAAGCCTCGATCTCCGCGATCAGCGGGCGGAAGGTGCGCTCGAGAATGGCGAAGGCCGCTTCGAACCCGCCGTCGAGGAAGACGGCGGCGAGCAGGGCCTCGAGCGCACCGGCGAGGATGGAATCCTTTTCGCGGCCTCCCGAGAGCTGCTCCCCCTTGCCCAGCCGGACGGCCTCGCCCAGACCCAGGCGGCGGGCGATCCGGGCGAGCTGGCGCTCGTTCACCAGGCCGGCGCGCAACCGCGAGAGATCCCCCTCCTTGCCCTGCGGAAAACGCTCGAGGAGCAAGCGGCCGACGGCGAGGCTCACCACGGCGTCCCCCAGGAATTCGAGCCGCTCGTTGTCTTTCCACCCGGCGGGGGGCGCGGACTCGTGCGCGAAGGAACGGTGGCAGAGCGCCTCGTCGCGCAAGGCGGGGTTCCGGAAGCGGTAGCCCAAGGCCTCTTCGATTGCCGTCGGGCGGGGCATGGGCGGGGTCCTCCTCAACAGGCGAGGAGCCGCTCGTAGAGGTCGTAGGGGACGAGCAGGCCTCCGCGGCCGATGCCCATTTCGACCCCCGGCTGGATCTCGCCGTGGAAGTCGGTCCCCCCGGTCATGAGGAGGCCCAGGCGGTCGGCGAGACGGGCGTAAACGGCGGTCTGCTCCGGGCTGTGATCGGGGAAGAAGACCTCGAGCCCCTGAAGGCCCATCTCCTTAAGCTCGCCCAAGAGCCGCTCGAGCCGGCGCTCGTCTTCGAGCTCGATCAGCCCGGGGTGGGCGAGGACCGCGACCCCGCCCGCGGCGCGGATGAGTTCGATCGCCCGCCGGCACGCGATGCGCTCCTTGCCGACGTAGGCCGGCTTGCCGTCCCCCAGGTAGCGCGCGAAGGCCTCGTCGATCGTGGAGACGATCCCCTTGCGGACCAGGACGCGGGCGATATGGGGCCGGCCGGCATGGCCGCCCTCGGCCTCGGCCTCGACTTCGGCCAGGGTGATCGGAATGCCGAGGTCCTTAAGCCGCGCGAGAATCCGGGGATTGCGTTCCCCGCGGGCGGACTGCAGCCGGCCGAAGGCGTCGTTCAGGGCGGGGTCGTCCAGCCGGATGCGATAGCCCAGGATGTGGAGGCTGCCGTCGCCGGGGAAGGAGGGGGGGCGATCGGCGCTGATTTCGACCCCGGTCAGGAACCCCAGCCCCTGGGGGATTCCCAGGCGGAGCGCCTCGCGGCATCCGTCCAGGCAGTCGTGGTCGGTGATGGCGATCGCGCCCAGGCCGAGGCGCACCGCGCGGGATAGGATTTCGCCGGGGCTGAGGGTGCCGTCGGAGGCCGTGGAGTGGATGTGCAGGTCGACCGGAGGCGCCACGTCAGATCCCCAGGGCTTTCTCCAGGGCCTCTTCCTTGGCCTTGCACTCGATGCACAGGGTGGTCACCGGCCGGGCCTTGAGCCGCTTGATGGAAATCTCTTCCCCGCAGGCCTCGCAGATGCCGTAGGTGCCGTTTTCGATCCGCTCGAGGGCCTGCTTGATCTTTTTGATCAGCTTGTGTTCACGGTCGCGGATGCGGAGCAGGAAGTTGCGGTCGGCCTCGAGGGAAGCGCGGTCGGTCGGGTCGGGAAAGTTCTCGTGGGTGAGCGTCATCCCCGAGACGGTGTCGTCCGCCTGGGCGAGAAGTTCCTGCAGGCGGCTCTCCAGGAGCTTTTTGAAAAAATCCAAGTCTTTCTTTTTCATCGGGCGCCCCGCCTTTCTCCAAGGCTGAAATAGTAAACAATATCACAATCGGGGCGCGATGTAAATGCACCGCTTCGGCCGGAGAGGCCTTCTTTCGGCCTCATCCGGCCAGCGCCCGCTGCAGGGCTTCAAACGCCCGCAGGCCGTCCATGGGCAGCACGCGCACGGCGGTTTCCCGCGGCAGAATTTTGCGCATCAGGCCGGCCAGCACGTTTCCGGGGCCCACCTCGACGATCGTCTCCACCCCCGAGGCGATCAGGGTTCGCATGGCGTCGAACCAGCGCACGGGGCTGCAGAGCTGCCGCCCCATGATCTCCCGCAGCGCTTCCGGGTCCTTCGGGGCCCAATCGCCGGTCACGTTCAGGAGCAATTCCCCTTGGGGCGGGGCGAAGGCGGCGGCGGCCAGGCAGGCGCGAAATTCGGCCTCGGCGCCGCGCATGAGTTCGCTGTGCCAGGCGCCGCTCACCTTGAGGGGCACGGCCTTCGCCCCGCGGGCCGCGGCCAGCGCCGCCGCCCGCTCGACGCCGGCGGGGGAGCCGGTGATCACGATCTGGGTCTCGGTGTTGTGGTTGGCGACCGCGACCGGTCCCGCCGTCTCCGCTTCGGTCACGATCTCCCGGACCGCCTCGATCGTCAGGCCGATCACGGCCTGCATGGCGCCCGGGTGGGTGAGCGCCTCGCGGTGCATCAGCCGGCCGCGTTCGAAGACCAGGCGCACGGTGTCTTCGGCGCCGATCACCCCGGCCGCATGCAGGGCGCTGTATTCGCCCAGGCTGTGGCCGGCGGCGGCCTCGGCCTCGATCCCCTCGCGGCGCAGGAGGCCAAGGCACGCCAGGTTGACGACCGTCACCGCCGGCTGGAGGTTCACCGTTTGCGTGAGTTCTTCCAGCGGGCCACGAAAACAAAGGCGGGAAAGGTGCAGGCGGGTCACCTCCTCGGCCATCTCGAAGAGCTCGCGCACCCAGGCGAACTCCCGGTAAAGGTCCTCGGCCATGCCGACCCGCTGCGATCCCTGGCCGGGAAACAGAAACGCCGTCTTCGTCTTACCCATCCCGAATTCCTTTCTCGTTTTCCCCCGCGGGAGGGGGTCATTCGTCGAGGCGGAAGAGCTTGCGCACGAAATCCACGCTGACGGTCTGGTCGGTGCGGTGTCCCTGCTGCTTGAGGAACACGGTCGGTTCGTGCAGGGCCTTGTTGATGAAGGCGGCCAGCATGCGGCGAGCGGCCTCGAGGTCCTCCTCCGCCCAGCGCCGGGATTGGGCGGTGCGCCGGAGTTCCTGCTCGCCGATCGCTTCCAGCTTGCGGTGGAGCGCGACGATCGTGGGCACGACCTCCAGCCCTTCGCGCCACTGCCGGAAGCGCACCACGGCCTCGTCGATGATCCGCTCGCCCTTTACGGCCTCTTTCATGCGGTCCTGCCGGTTTTCCTCCACGACCCCCCGGAGGTCGTCGATGTCGTACACGTAGGCGTTCTCGAGGCGGTTGATGTCCGGGTCGATGTCGCGCGGCACGGCGATGTCGATGAAAAAGAGCGGCCGGTTGCGGCGGTGCCTGAGGACGGGGCGGATCTGGTCGCGGGTGAGGATGAACCCCGGGGCCCCGGTGGAGCTCAGGATGATGTCGGCCTCGGTGAGCGCCGCGGGGAGGTCCTCGAAGCGCAGAGCGCGGCCCTGGAACCGGCGCGCCAGCTCCAGGCCGCGTTCGTAGGTGCGGTTGGCGACGAGGATCTCGGCCACCTTCTGGCGCAGCAGGTGCTCGACGGCGAGCTCGGCCATCTCGCCGGCGCCGATCAGCAGCACCCGCTTGCCCGCGAGATCGCCGAAGATTTTCCGACCCAGCTCGACCGCGGCATAGCTCACCGAGACCGCATGGCCGCCGATGCCGGTCTCGGTGCGCACGCGCTTGGCGACGAAAAAGGCGCGGTGCATCAGGCGGTTGAGGATGACGCCGGAGGTCTTCGCACGCAGCGCCTGCCGGTAGGCTTCCTTGATCTGCCCCAGGATCTGGGGCTCCCCCACGACGAGCGAATCGAGGCTCGAAGCGACGCGGAACAGATGCCGCACGGCGTCGTCGTTTTCGTGGACGTAGAGGCTTTTCTCGAGAAGCTCCGGGGACAGCCGGTTGCGCGCGGCGAGCAAACCCCGGCCCGCGGCGACGGCGCCGGCCCGGTCCTCCGCCGCCAGGAGGAGTTCCACCCGGTTGCAGGTGGAGTAGAGCAGCGCTTCGCGCACGGCCGGCTCTGCGGCCAGGCGCCGGAGGGTCTCCTCCGCTTCCTCGGCGGCGAAGGCCAGGCACTCCCGCAGCTCGACCGGCGCGGTCTTGTGGTTGATGCCGATCAGGACGATGTCGACCATGTCGTCCGCCGAATGCGGGGGGATCCTCCCGGCGGGCCGGGGTCAGCGGGTGAAGGCCCGATGATGCCCCTCCCAGAGAAGGTTGACGCCGAGAAAGGTGAATAGAAGGATGCCGAACCCCGCGATCGCAAACCAGGCCGAACGTCTCCCCCGCCAGCCGGAGCGCAACCGGCCGTGGAGCAGCGCCGCGTAGTAGAGCCAGCAAACCCCGGACCAGACCTCCTTGGGGTCCCAGGTCCAGAAGCGCCCCCACACCGCCCGGGCGTAGACCAGCCCCGTGATCAACCCCAGGGTGATGAGGGCGAAGCCGACCACGATGCAGCCGTAGCCGGCGTTGTCCAGGAGCTCGAGCGAGGGCAGCCGCCGGAACACGTAGCGCGTGTTCTTGGTCTTGATGGCCTTTTCCTGAAGGAGGTAGAGGATGCCCACGCCGCAGGCCAGGGCGAAGGCGGCCTCCCCGAGAAAGACCGCGGTCACATGGGCCATGAGCCAGAGGCTCTGGAAAAGGGCCGTCGTCTGGGCCGGCGAACCGGGCAGCAGGGCCCCCGCGATCAGGACGCCGGCGACGAAGGGCGCGGCGTACAACCCCAGGATCTTCACGCCGTAGCGCGCCTGGACGTAGAGATAGGCGCCCGCGACGGTCCAGGCGGCGAAGAACAGCGTCTCGCGGAGGTTGGCGGCCGGGAAGCGCCCCTGCCGGATGCCGGCTGCGGCGAGGAACGCCGTATGCAAGAGAAAGGCGCCGATCAGGGCCGCCAAGCCCGCCCGCTGCAGCAGGGGGCGCTGCATCAGGAAGTAGGCGAGGTACGCGGCGGCGCTGATGAGGTAGAGAAAAATGGCGGCGATGAGGATCTCTTCCATAGGGATCGTCCGTCGCTTGGGCCTCAGTCGGTCTCGGCGAGCAGCGCCTCCGCCTGCCACCCGCGGCCGAGAACCTCCTTGAGGATGCGGTCGGCTCCGGGCAGGTCCCCCTCGCGCAGGCGCTCGAGCAGGCCGCCCTCGAGGAGGGCCTCGAAGAGCGTGCGGTGTTCCTCCGGCGCGTGCTGCGCGGCGAGCAGGCGGCGGCGCACGGCGCCCATGAGGCGCAGCAGCAGGGCGTACTCCTCGCCGTAGCGACGCTCCAACTCGCGGCGCAGCCGCTTGGCGAGGGCCGGGCTTTTCCCCGAGGTGGAGACGGTGATCACGAGGTCTCCCCGCTGCACGACGGCGGGGAGGATGAAATCGCACAGCGCCGGGCGGTCGGCGATGTTGCAGAGGACGCCGCGGCGGCGTGCGTCGGCGCTCAACCGGCGGTTGAGCTCCTCGTCGTCGGTCGCCCCGACCGCCAGGAACACCCCCTCGAGGTCGGAAGGGGCGTAGGCCCGCCGGTGCCAGAGGATCCGCCCGGCCTCGGACCGGGCGGCCAGCTCCGCCGTCGCCTCGGGGCTGACGACGACGACCTCGGCGCCGCAGGCCTCGAGGGTCTCGGCCTTGCGCGTGCCGACCGCGCCCCCGCCGACCACCAGGCAGCGCTTGCCCCGCACGTCGAGCTGAATCGGGTAGTAGCGCATGCGCCGTTCTCCGCGGGCCGGGGCCGGGCTCACGGCAGGGAAATCCGCATCAAATCGCGGGCCAGGAGCAGCGGGCCCGACCAGCTCCGCCGGCACTGGGCGGCGATGTCGACCGCATCGCAGGCGGGGTAGAAATGGGTGAGCATCAGGCGCCGCACGCCCGCCCGGGCCGCGATCCGACCGGCCAGCGCCGGGGTCAGGTGGCCTTCCACCTTCCGCCCTTCCGGGAAAGCCGCCTCACATACCAGAAGGTCGGCCCCCTCGGCAAGCTGGACGAGCGTTTCGGCCCAGTCCGTGTCCCCCGAGTAGACGATCGAGGTCCCCGCCGGGCCCTGCAGGCGGAAGGCGACGCTCTGCGGGGTGTGCACGGTGGGTGCGGTGCGCACCTCGATGCCCGGAATCCTCAGGGCGTCGGGGCCCTTCACCGCGACCTCGCGGATGTCGAGCCGCCCGCGGCCGGGATCGATCCACTCCCCGTAGGCCCCCTTCAGCCGGGCGTAGAAATCGGCGAAGCCGCGGCCCCCCACGAGCAGGAGGGGGTCGGTGCGGCGACCCTCGGGGTCGTACTTGGTGGCGAACAGCAAGGGCACGAGGTCCGCCGTGTGGTCCGGGTGCAGGTGGCTGAAGAGCACGGCCGTGAGGTCGTCGATCGCGGCCCCGGCCTCGGCCAGGCGCCTGAGGGTGCCCGGGCCCGCGTCGAGGAGAACGCTTCGGCCCGCGCTGCGGACGAGGAGGGCGCAGGAGCTCCGTTCGCGGCTGGGGACGCAGGTGCCCGAGCCGAGGACGGTGACCTCGATGTCGGGGCGCGGCTCATCCATGGGCGGGGGCCGGTCCGGCCGCGGCCTCGCCCGCTCCGGGAAAGGACCGGGGGGGCCGGCCGCGCTCGAAGCGGGAGATGATCCAGTCGAGCGTGCGCCGCGGGTCCTTGGGGTCGAGTGCCGGGTCCCGGATCTCCGCGAGCGGGATCTCGGCGCGCGCCGTGGCGGCGTGGCCGCCCGCGGAGCCGAGGGGGCCGAAGCGCGCCTGGGCCAGCCGCCCGGCGTGGTTGCGGATCCCGTCGCTGCGGAAGATGACGACGAGCCGCCGGTCGCAGACCCCCGAGACGATGCTCCAGCTCACGGTGTGGATGCGCATGAAGAAGTCGGCGATGATGACGCAGACATCCGGGCTGGAGACGGTGCCGAGGTGGGCGAAGATCCGGTTCTTGCGGCGCCGCAGGCCTTGCAGGGCGAGCTTGAAGTACTTCAGGTACTCCAACCGCAGGTCGGCCTGGGCGATCCTGCGGGCGAGCGGGATATTGGCGCGGCGGAAGAGGTATTGGAAGGCCTGGAGGTCCTCGACCGCGGTCTGGCGCTTGAAGTCGTCGGTGTCGGTCTTGATCGCGTGGTAGAGGGCGGTCGCCAGGCGGCGGGCCGGGACGATGCCCGCCGCCCGCAGGTACTCGGTGAGGATGGAGGCGGTGGCGCCGTACTGGGGCCGGATGTCGGTGAACGGCGCGCGGGCCCCGCTGTCGGGGTGATGGTCGATGATCACGTCGGCCTTCAACGAGGCGAAGATCTCGTGGTGCGAGGGCTGGGCGTCCACCAGGACGATTTTCCGGTACTCCGCCGGACGGACCGCGGCAAACGGCGTCAGCCGCACCTGGAGCAGCCGGACCATGGCCAGGTTGTCGGGCCGGTCGATCTGGTTCAGGTTGGCGATGACCACCCGGTTGGCGCGGCCCCGCAGCAGCCGGGAAACGGCCATCGCCGAGGCGATCGCATCGGGATCCGCCGAGATGACGACCAGCACCTCGTCGGTGGGGTGAAACTGGCGCTGGAATTCGATCAGCCGCTGGGCGCGCTTGCTTTGCATCCGGTCCCGGGCCCCCCCCTGATCGGGCCCCGCCATCATAGCGGCGGATTCCAGCCGACACAAGTCAGGCCGGCCGGAAGACGATCGTGTCGCCCTCGGCATCGGCGATCAGGGCCGAGCCCTCCGGGAAACGCCCCTTGAGGATCTCCAAGGCGAGCGGGTTCTCGATCCGCTGCTGGATCGTGCGCTTGAGCGGGCGCGCCCCGTAGACCGGGTCGTAGCCCAGGCGGGCGAGCAACGCCTTGGCCGAGGCGCTCAAGCGCAGATCGATCTTGCGCTCGGCGAGCCGCTTGCGCAGCCGCTCGACCTGGATGTCCACGATGGCGGCGATCTGCTCCGGGCTCAGGTTGTGGAAGAAGATGATCTCGTCGATGCGGTTGAGGAACTCGGGCTTGAAGGTCGCGCGCAGCGCCTCCATGACCCGGCGCTCCATCTCCGCCCGGTCCCGCGAGCCCCATTCCTGGATCCACTGGCTGCCGACGTTGGAGGTCAGGATGACGATCGTGTTCTTGAAATCGACCGTCCGCCCGTGGCCGTCGGTCATGCGGCCGTCGTCCAGGATCTGCAGCAGGACGTTGAAGACGTCCGGGTGGGCCTTCTCGATCTCGTCGAAGAGCACGACCGAGTAGGGCCGGCGCCGCACGGCCTCCGTCAGGTAGCCGCCTTCCTCGTAGCCCACGTAACCCGGCGGCGCCCCGATCAGGCGTGCGACCGCGTGCTTCTCCATGTACTCCGACATGTCGACCCGCACCATGGCCTGTTCGCTGTCGAAGAGGAACTCGGCGAGCGCGCGGGCGAGCTCGGTCTTGCCGACCCCGGTGGGGCCCATGAAGATGAAGGAGCCGATCGGCCGGTTGGGGTCCTGGAGTCCCGAACGGGCGCGGCGGACGGCGTTGGCGACGGCGGCGAGCGCCTCCTCCTGGCCGATCACGCGCCGGCGCAGCCGCTCCTCCATGTGCACCAGCTTTTCGCGTTCGCCCTCGAGGAGCTTGCTGACCGGGATGCCCGTCCAGCGCGAGATGACCTCGGCGATGTCCTCGTCGTCGACCTCCTCCTTGAGCATCTTGCAGTCCTTCTGGAGCTCGGCCAGACGCCGGTTGGCCTCCTCGAGCCGCTTTTGGAGCTCGATCAGGCGGCCGTAGCGGATCTCGGCGACGCGGGTCAGGTTGCCCTCCCGCTCGGCGAGCTGGGCCTCGGAACTCAGCTGCTCCTGCTCGCCCTTGATCGCGCGGATCTCGGCGATCAACTCCTTTTCCCGCTGCCAGTGCGCCTTGAGCCGCTCGAGCTCCGCCTGCTGGGTGCGGATCTCCTCCTCGATCCGGGCGAGCCGCTCGCGCGAGGCGGGGTCGGATTCCTGTTTCAGCGCTTCGCGCTCGATCTCCGCCTGGGTGATGCGGCGGCTGAGCTCGTCGATCTCGGCCGGCATGCTGTCGATCTCGATCCTCAGCCGCGAGGCCGCCTCGTCGATCAGGTCGATCGCCTTGTCGGGCAGGAAGCGGTCGCTGATGTAGCGGTGCGACAGGGTCGCCGCGGCTACGATGGCCGCGTCCTGGATGCGCACGCCGTGGTGCACCTCGTATTTTTCCTTGAGCCCGCGCAGGATGGAGATCGTCTCCTCGACGCCGGGCTCGCGCACGAGGACGGGCTGGAAGCGCCGCTCGAGGGCCGCGTCCTTTTCGATGTGCTTGCGGTACTCGTTCAGGGTGGTCGCCCCCACGCACCGCAACAACCCGCGGGCGAGCGCCGGCTTGAGCATGTTCGAGGCGTCCACGGCCCCCTCGGCGGCGCCCGCGCCGACCACGGTGTGCAGCTCGTCGATGAAGAGGATGATCTGCCCCTCGGCGGCTTCCACCTCCCGCAGCACGGCCTTGAGGCGGTCCTCGAACTCGCCGCGGTACTTGGCGCCCGCCACGAGCGCCCCCATGTCGAGGGCCACGAGGCGCCGGTTTTTGAGCGTCTCCGAGACGTCGCCGGCGACGATGCGCTGGGCGAGCCCCTCGACGATCGCCGTTTTGCCGACCCCCGGCTCGCCGATGAGCACCGGGTTGTTTTTGGTCCGGCGGGAGAGCACCTGGACGACGCGGCGGATCTCCTCGTCGCGGCCGATGACCGGGTCGAGCTTGCCGCGGCGGGCGAGGTCCGTGAGGTCGCGGCCGAAGCGCTCGAGCGCTTGGTACTTGTCCTCGGGGTTGGGGTCGGTGATGCGCTGGGTGCCGCGGATCTCCTGGAGCACCCGCAGCAGGGCCTCCCGGCTCACCCCGGCACGCTGGAGAATGCGCGCGCCGTCGCCGGAGGCCTCCGCGAGCAGCGCGAGCATCAGGTGCTCGATGCTCACGTACTCGTCCTTCATCGTCACGGCTTCCCGGTAGGCGGTTTCGAGCAGCGCCCGCGTCCGCGGCCCGACGTAGGCCTCCCCGAGGCCGGCACCGCTCACCTGGGGAAGCCGCTCCACGACGCGCCGGGTTTCGGCGGCGATCGCCTCGGGAGAGACGCCGAGCTTGCGCAGGATCTGAACGGCCGTCCCCTCCCTGTCGGCCAGCATGGCGCTCAACAGGTGCTCGGGCTCGATCTGCGGATTCCCCCGTTCCGTCGCCAACGCCTGGCCTTTCTGGATAACCTCCTGAGATTTCACTGTAAAACGGTCAAGCCGCATTCTTCCTCCCCGCCGATGTCCTTTTTCGGCATATCATGGTCTAAATTTTGCATGCCAGATTGTAATCATGGTTGCCGATCTGTCAAACGCGGCTGCCGCGCCGTCGAAGCCCCCGGCCGGCCGCCCGCTCGTGCTCCCCGTCGCCTCCGGCAAGGGCGGGGTGGGCAAATCGTTTCTCGCCGCCAACCTTGCGATCGCGCTCGCCGCCCGCGGCCGGCGCACGATCGTCTGCGATCTCGATTTCGGCGGCGCAAGCCTTCACCGGTTTCTCGGGCTTCCCCACCGCCACCCGGGCCTCTCCGAGGTTCTCTGCGGCCACGTGGCCGATCTGGAAGAGCTCGCGGTCGAAACCCCCTGGCCGGGGTTGCGCTTTCTCCCGGGGGACGGCCGGACGCCGCTTCTCGCCAACCTGCCCGGCGCCAGGAAAGCAAAGCTCATCCGGCAGATCGTGCGGCTCGCCGCCGATATCGTCGTGCTCGACCTCGGGGCGGGATCGTCGCTCACGACGCTCGATTTCTTCGGGATGACGGAGGCGGGGCTGCTGGTGGCGACGCCCGATGCGGCGGCCCTGGAGGGAATGCTCGTCTTTCTGAAGAACAGTCTTCACCGGCGGATCGAAACGCGCCTGGCCGCCGGGAAGAACCCCGCGTTGCGCCGCCTGCTCAAGGCCGAGCGCGAAAAACCGTTCTCCTCCCAGGCCTTCAGCCTGGAAGAGTTCGCCGCGCGCCTCTCCGGCGCCTTTCCCCCGGCCGCAGACGAGATTCGTTCCCTCAGCGCCGCCCTCAGGCCGCGGGTGGTGCTCAACCGCGCCTTGCGCGACGAGGACATCGAGGTCACCCGCGCGGTCGAACACGCGCTCCGGGTCAAGCTGGGGGTGACGCCGGAATTCTATGGATTCTTAAGGGAGGATCCCGCGGTGGCGGATGCGCTTCGCCGGGGCCGGGCTTTCCTGGCGGACAACCCCTCGGGTCCGACCGCGGAAGCCCTCCACCGCCTGGCCGGCCGCATCGATCGCTTTTGGGAGCGGCGTGTCCCGGACACGGCCGAACGGCTGGCGCGGCGGCTGATCCGCATCCCGGCGCGGCCGCCCGACGGGGCGACACCGAATGCGGAAAGGCGCGTTTCGGTGTTCGGCCGGGCGGTGCGCATCTTCCGCGGGCTTCGGCCCTGAGGCCTTTTCCCGCCGGCGCCCTTCGCCGCAGGTCACATCCTCCTGCCGCAGCGCGGGCAGTAAACGAAGTCGGTCGGAAACGCTTCGCGGCAGAAACGGCAAAACCGGGGGGCGGCTGCGGCGGGCTCCGGGCCGGGGGCGGCGGGGGCTTCCCCGCAGCGGCTGCAGACGAGCATGTCCTCGCCGGTCTTCACGCGCAGCAGGGGGATGAAGAACAGGCTGAGGTAATGGTCGATGCGCTGCACGGTGGCCGTGTGCAGGCCGCAGCGCGGGCAGCGGCGGGGGGTGGGGTCCACGGTCACCCGCCGGGGCTGAACGCCGCCCACGAACACGAAGAAGCTCTCCACCATCGCGGCCTCGTTTCCCCGGAGAACGAACTCCGCCAAGGGTTCGCGGCCATTCTACCGGCCTCCGGCCGCGCGTCAAGCCGCGGCTTTATTCTTGACAGGGTCATCAAGCTCGACTAATAGATCTCCCTCATTCCCGGCCGTTACGCCGCACTCCGTTTCCCCCATACCGCCGGCGGGGTTCCGGCCCGCAGGCGGGGAGCGTGGACTCTGGGGCACCGATGGGAGAGGCTCTGTTCGCTCGGATCGTCAAGGATCGCGCGCCCCTGCTGTCCCTCTGGTTCGATGCCGCCCTGGAGACCTACGCCCGCGACACCGCCTCCTTCCTGAAAGACCGCCGCGACCCCTTCGCCAACCCCGTCGGGCACCACACGCGCCGGGGGCTGGAGAGGCTGTTTGACGAGCTGGTCGGGGCGATGGACATGGAGGCCGTGGCGCAGGCGCTGGACCCGATCCTGCGCATCCGCGCCGTCCAGAATCTCACGCCCGCGCGTGCGGTCGAGTTTCTCTTCCGCTTCAAGCGGATCCTCTCCGACCGCTTCGGCACCGCACCGCGATCGGCCGAGGCCGACGGCCTGCTCTTCGAGCTCCACGAACGCATCGACCGCATGGTCCTGGCGGCTTTCGACGTCTACATGGCCTGCCGCGAACAGGTGATGGAACTCAAGGCGAACGAGATGCGCCAGCGGACCTTCCGCGCTTTCCAGCGGGCGGGCCTCGTCCGCCCCGAGCACGAGAAGGCGCCGGAGACGGCCGGAGAATAGACTCGGGATGCCCTTCCGGGCGGCCTCCCCCCGGCCGCCCCGGGCAAAGACGGATCGAGAGGTGCCGATCGATGAACAAACGCTACCTGTTCGCATTCCTCGTCGTCTTCGTTCTCTTCCTCGTTTCCTGGCTCGGGGCGGCGGCCGGTCTGGGATGGCTCTTCGGGGTCGTGGTCCCGTACGCGGCGATCGTCGCCTTCGTGGTGGGCTTCGCCCGCAAGGTGCTCTCCTGGGCGGCCTCGCCCGTGCCCTTCGCCATCCCCACGACCGGCGGTCAGGGACGGTCCTTCCCCTGGATCCCCCAGGCGAAGATCGACAACCCCTCGAGCGGATGGGGGGTCTTCCTGCGCCTGCTCTTCGAGGTGCTGACCTTCCGCTCCCTCTTCCGCAACACGCGCATGCGGCTCAAGGAGGAGAAACTCACCTACCAGCTCGAGATCTTCCTTTGGGTGGGCGCGCTCGCCTTCCACTACGCCTTCCTCACCGTGCTCTTGCGCCACACCCGCTTTTTCCTTGAACCCACCCCCGCGTGCATCCAGCTGCTGGAAACGCTCGACAGCTTCTTCCGGGTCGAGATCCTCTACCCCGGCGTCCAGTTCGGCCTGCCCGCCGTCTACCTCTCGGGCTTCGTCCTGCTCGCCGCGGTGGTCTACCTCGCCCTGCGTCGCATCCTGATCCCCTCGGTGCGCTACGTCTCGCTCGCCTCGGACTACTTTCCCTTGCTGCTGATCTTCGGCATCGCCCTCAGCGGCATCCTCATGCGCTACGTGACCAAGGTGGACATCCGGGCCGTCAAGGAGCTCACCCTGGGGCTGGTCACCTTCCGGCCGACCGTGCCCGAGGGCATCGGGGCGGTCTTCTACATCCACCTGTTCCTCGTGAGCACGCTGATCGCCTACTTCCCCTACAGCAAGCTGATGCATCTGGCCGGCGTGTTCCTCAGCCCCACGCGCAACCTGCGCGGCGACACGCGCGCCTACCGGCACATCAACCCGTGGAATGCCCCCGTCCCCGTGCACACCTACGAGGAATACGAGGACGAGTTCCGCGAGAAGATGGTCGAGGCCGGGCTGCCCGTGGAAAAACCGCTTTCCGCCGCCGAAGAAGCCGTCCAGGAAAAGGAGTGACCGGATATGGCCGAAGCGAAACCGACCCCGCAGGACGTGTTGCACCGCATCCAGCACACCCCGCCGCCCAGCGACTGGATGGAGACCCCGGTCGAGATCCGCAAGGGGATGTACTGCTACGCCGCCAACCCGAAAAGCGTGGCGACCCTCGGCCTGCCCCATCCCCACGCCTGGAACCCCACCGAGGACGACTGGCACCTGCCCGAGAACTGGCAGCAGATCCTCCACGAGGGCTTCAAGGAGCGGCTCGAGCGTTTCCGCTCCTTCAAGGTCTTCATGGACATCTGCGTGCGCTGCGGCGCTTGCGCCGACAAGTGCCACTACTTCATCGGCACCGGCGACCCCAAGAACATGCCGGTGTTGCGCGCCGAGCTGCTGCGCTCCGTCTACCGCAACGACTTCAGCCGCATGGGCCGCCTCCTCGGCAGGCTGAACGGCGCCCGGCCCATGAGCTTCGAGGTGCTCCGCGAGTGGTGGTACTACCTCTTCCAGTGCTCGGAGTGCCGTCGCTGTTCGCTCTTCTGCCCCTACGGCATCGACACCGCCGAGATCACGATCATGGGCCGCGAGCTGCTGAACCTTCTCGGGCTCAACATCGACTGGATCGCCACCCCGGTCTCCAACTGCTACATGACCGGCAACCACCTGGGGATCCAGCCGCACGCCTATAAGGACATGATCGATTTCTTCGTCGACGACATCGAGGAAAAAACCGGCGTGCGCGTCAAGCCCCGCTTCATGGAGAAGGGCGCCGACATCCTTTTCGTCACCCCCTCGGGGGACGTCTTCGCCGACCCGGGGACCTACACGGCGATGGGCTACCTCATCCTCTTCCACTACTTGGAGGAGAAATACGGCCTGAAGGTCACCTGGAGCACCTACGCCTCGGAGGGCGGCAACTTCGGCTTTTTCACCTCGCACGAGACCATGAAGCGGCTGAACGCCAAGATGTACGCCGAGGCGAAGCGGCTCAAGGTGAAGTGGATCCTGGGCGGCGAGTGCGGCCACATGTGGCGCGTGATCCACCAGTACATGGACACGATGAACGGGCCGGCCGATTTTCTCGAGGTCCCCGTCAACCCGATCACCGGGACGCGATTCGAGCAGGCGCGCTCGACCAAGATGGTCCACCTCGTCGAGTTCACCGCCGACCTCCTCCGGCACGGCAAGCTCGATCTCGACCCGCGCCGCAACGATTACCTCAAGGTCACCTTCCACGACTCCTGCAACCCCTCGCGCGGCATGGGCTTCTTCGAGGAGCCGCGCTACGTCATCCGCAACGTCTGCAACCACTTCTACGAGATGCCGGCCAACACGATCCGCGAGCAGACCTTCTGCTGCGGCTCGGGCGCCGGCCTGAACGCCGGCGAGAACATGGAGCTGCGGCTGGCCGGCGGGCTGCCGCGGGCGAACGCCGTCCAGCACGTCCACCGCAAATACGGCGTCAACATGCTCGCCTGCATCTGCGCGATCGACCGGGCGGCGCTTCCGGCCCTGATGGACTACTGGGTGCCGGGGGTCCAGGTGACCGGCGTGCATGAGCTGGTCGCCAACGCGCTCAACCTGCCGGGCCAGAACGAGCGCACGACCAACCTGCGCGGGGAGGAGTTCGAGGAACTCATGGCACAGGCGGAGGGCCAGAGCGATGAAGGATAAGCGTTGGATCGTCGGCGGGCTTGTCGTCTTTCTCCTGATCGTCCTCTTCCCGTTCTGGTACAACCGCGGGCGGGCCGTGCCGCCGCCCGAGGTGAAGCTCACGGAGAAGGCGAAGGCCGAGAAGGAGTGCGTCCTGTCGCGGGACTACATGAAGGCCGAGCACATGCAGATCCTGGACCTCTGGCGCGAGACGGTCGTGCGGGAAGGCAACCGCATCTACACGAACCCCAAGGGCCGGGAGTTCGTGATGAGCCTCTCCAACACCTGCCTCGACTGCCACTCCAACAAGGCCGAGTTCTGCGACAAGTGCCACAACTACGCCTCGGTGCGTCCCTACTGCTGGGACTGCCACATCGAGAACCCCAAGGAGGCCCGGTAAATGGACATCCGCAGAAGACGCATCCTGCAGCTCCTCGGCCTCTCGGCGGCCGCCCTGGCGGTCAAGCCGGTCTACGACGCGCTGGCGGCCGACCCGGCCGTAGCCCGGCCCCGGGTGGGCCCCGGCCGCGAGCAGCTGAAGGCCAAGCAGTGGGCCATGGTCATCGACACCCGGCGGTTCACCTCGGAAGCCGACGTCGAGCCGCTGATCGAGGCCTGCCACCGCATCCACAACGTCCCCCGCTTCGAGCTCAAGCGCTGGGAGATCAAGTGGATCTGGGCGACCGAGTACAAGCACGCCTTCAGCGGCACCTCCTCGGACCGCTTCCTCGCCGACGCGGTCGAGAAGCGGCCCTTCCTCGTGCTCTGCAACCAGTGCGAAAACCCGCCCTGCGTGCGCGCCTGTCCCACCAAGGCGACCTTCAAGCGCGAAGACGGCATCGTCATGATGGACTTCCACCGCTGCATCGGCTGCCGCTTCTGCATGGCCGCCTGCCCCTTCGGCGCCCGCAGCTTCAACTACACCGACCCGCGCCCCTACCTGAAGCACACCAACAAGCTCTTCCCCACGCGCATGAAGGGGGTCGTGGAAAAGTGCAGCTTCTGCGCCGAACGGCTCGCCGAGGGCAAACGGCCGGCCTGCGTCGAGGCGGCGGGCGGGAAGATCGCCTTCGGCGACCTCTACGACCCTGCCTCCGAGGCCCATCAATGGATCCGGAAACATTACACCCTCCGGCGCAAGGTCAACCTGGGAACCGAACCCGCCGTTTACTATATCGTGTGAGGTGAGAGATGCTCGAGTTCGCCGTCAAGGGGTCCAAACGCTACTACGGGTGGATGATCTTCCTGCTCGGGCTGGTCGGGGTCGGGTTCCTCGTCTACCTGAGGCAGCTGGACGTGGGTCTGGGCATCACCGGGATGAACCGGGATGTCTCCTGGGGCTTTTACATCGCCAACTTCACCTTTCTCGTCGGGGTGGCGGCCGGGGGCGTCATGGTGGTGTTGCCCTACTACCTCCACGACTACAAGGCCTACGGCAAGGTGACGATCCTGGGCGAGTTCCTCGCCATCGCCGCCGTCGTGATGTGCATCACCTTCATCCTCGTCGACCTCGGGCAGCCGATGCGCGTGCTGAACGTGCTGCTCTATCCCACGCCGAACTCGGTGCTCTTCTGGGACACGATCGTGCTGAACGGCTACCTGCTCCTCAACCTGATCATCGGCTGGAACGTGCTCGAGGCCGAGCGCAACGGCGTCCATTACCAGGGCTGGCTCAAGCCGCTGATCTACCTCTCGATCCCCTGGGCGATCAGCATCCACACGGTGACGGCCTACCTCTACTGCGGGCTGCCCGGCCGCGGGTTCTGGCTGACGGCGATCCTTGCCCCGCGGTTTCTCTCCTCGGCCTTCGCCTCCGGGCCGGCGCTGTTGATCCTGCTGTGCCTCATCATCCGCCGGGTCAGCAACTTCGACCCGGGCTGGAAGCAGATCCAGTCGCTCGCCGTCACGGTCGCCTATGCGATCTGCGTCAACGTCTTCTTTTTCCTCTGCGAGGTCTTCGTCGCCTTCTACAGCAAGATCCCCGAGCACATGGACCACATCACCTACCTGTTCGTCGGGCTCCACGGGCACGGAGCCTATGTCCCTTGGATGTGGGCGGCGATGGCGCTCATGGCGCTGGGCATCATCCTGCTCGTCAACCCCGTGACCCGTCAGACCGAAGGTACGTTGATCGTCGGCTGCCTGGCCGTTTTCTTCGGCTGCTGGATCGACAAGGGCCTGGGGATGATCTCGGGCGGCTTCGTCCCCAACCCCCTGCACGAGGTGAACGAGTACATCCCCACCCTGCTCGAGGGGCTGATCACGATCGGGGTCTACGGTCTGGGCTTTTTCGTCCTGACCGTTCTCTACAAGATCGCCATCGGGGTGAAGGAGGAAGTGCGCGCCTGACCCCGGCCGCGGCAGCACCCGGCGTTCCAGGGGCTCGGCCGGAAACGGCGAGCCCCTGATTTTTCATGGAGCAGCCCGCCCCGGCCGCCGCCCGGCGGGCCCGACAAGCGGTCCGCCCGGCGGAGGCCATCCCCCCGCCCGGCGGCCAAGGCGGTTTCGCGATGGGTTCCCCCTTTCAGATCGGACTGCTGCAGCTCGCGCTCGACGGCACCCCCGAGGAGAACCTCGAAAAGGCCCGGCGAGGGGTCCGGCAGGCGGCCGCCCGCGGGGCGCGGCTCATCTGCCTGCCCGAGCTCTACCGCTCCCCCTACTTCTGCCAGACGGAGGACCCCCGGTTCTTCGACCTGGCCGAGACCCCGGACGGCCCCTCGGCGCAGGCGTTTTCGGCGCTCGCGCGCGAGCTCGGGGTCGTTCTCGTGGTCCCCATTTTCGAGCGCCGCGCCCCCGGCCTCTACCACAACAGCGCGCTCGTCCTCGACGCCGACGGCCGGTCGGTCGGGCTCTACCGCAAGATGCACATCCCCGACGATCCGGGGTACTACGAGAAATTCTATTTCACGCCGGGCGACCGGGAGACCTTCGCCTTCGAGACCGCCGTCGGGCCCGTGGGGGTCTTGATTTGCTGGGACCAGTGGTTTCCGGAGGCCGTCCGGCTGAGCGCCCTGCAGGGGGCCTGCGTCGTGGTGATCCCCACGGCGATCGGCTGGCACCCGCGCGAAAAGGAGACTCTGGGGGAGCGGCAGCTCGACGCCTGGGTGACCGTCCAGCGCGGCCATGCGGTGGCGAACGGCGTCTACCTCGCCGCGGTCAACCGCATCGGCCGCGAGCGACCCTCCCCCCACGGGGAGGGGATCGAGTTCTGGGGCCATTCCTTCGTCGCCGGTCCCCAGGGGGAGATCCTTCGCCGGGCCGGGGCCGAGGCCGAGGAGATCCTCCTCGCCACGGTGGACCCCGCCCACCTCGAAGAGGTGCGGCGGAACTGGCCCTTCCTGCGCGACCGCCGCATCGATGCCTACGCGGGGCTGCTCGCGCGGTTCCTGGACGGGCCGCGGGACGGCCGGCCATGACCTCCCCGCCCGCGCGCCGCCGGCCGGCCGAGTGGGAGCGGCACGAGGCGACGCTTCTCGCCTTTCCCGCCGACGGCCGCGACTGGCCCGGGAAATTCGGCGCGATCCGCTGGGCCTTCGTCGAGTTCGTCCGCCGCGTCGCCGAGGCCGAACCCGTGATCCTCCTGGTCGGTTCCGCGGAGCACCGCGCGGCGGTCCGGGATCTCCTCCGCCGGGCCCACGTCCCCCTCGCCCGCATCCGCTTCCTTCTCCTTCGCACCAACCGCTGCTGGATGCGGGATGCGGGCCCGATCGTCGTCCGGACGACAGGAGGGGGCGGCCGCGAGGCGCTCGAGTTCCGTTTCACGGGCTGGGCGAAATACGGCAACCACCGCCTCGACCGCCGCGTTCCGGAAGCGGTCGCGCGCGCGTTGGGGATCCCCCGGGTTCCCGTCCGGCACCGCGGCCGGCCGGTCGTGCTCGAGGGCGGGGCGATCGAGGTGAACGGCCGAGGCACCCTGATCACGAGCGAAGAGTGCCTGCTCGACCCCCGCGTCCAGGTGCGCAACCCGGGGTTCGGCCGCGCGGACTACGAGTCCGTGTTCCGGGACTTCCTGGGCGTAACGAACGTGATTTGGCTGGAGAAGGGCATCGAGGGCGACGACACCCACGGCCACGTGGACGACATCTGCCGCTTCGTCAACCCCACGACCGTCGTCGCTTGCGTGGAGGATGACCCGCGGGACCCCAACCACCGCCGGCTCGCCGCGAACCGGGAGCGCCTCGAGGGGGCCCGGCTCGAGGACGGGCGGCGCCTGGAGGTCGTCCCGCTCCCGCTTCCCGGCCGGGTCGATTTCGAGGACCTGCGCCTACCCGCAAGCTATGCGAACTTCCTCATCACCAACGAAAGCGTCCTTGTCCCCACCTTCAACGACCCGCGCGATCGCGCGGCCCTCGGGCTCCTGGCCGAGCTGATGCCCGGCCGCACGGTGATCGGGATCCACGCCCTGGATCTGGTCTGGGGCCTGGGCACGCTTCATTGCCTGAGCCAGGAAATCCCCGCCTGAGCCGCGTCTTCGCCGCTTACGGCGCTGCGAACACCTCGGCGATCGCCTGCGAGAGTTCCTGCAGGTCGTAGGGCTTTTGAATGAACCCGTCGCGGCCCCGGCGCAGCAGGGGGGTCATCCTTCCGCCCAGGTCGTAGCCGCTGGCGACCAGGATGCGCGTTTCGGGCCGCATTTCGCAGATGCGGCGATAGACCGCCTCCCCGCCGGTTCCGGGCATGACGACATCGAGGACCACGAGGTCGATCTCGTCTTTGTGCCGCGAGAAAAGCGCAAGCGCCTCCTCGCCTCCCGGCGCCCGGATCACCGAAAATCCCAGCCGCTCGAGCATGCGGGAGGCCGAATCGATGACCGAAGGCTCGTCGTCGACGAGCAGCACGGTCGACCGGCGGTCGATCCGGCTCGGAGCGCGGGCGGCAGCCGGCTCCGCCGGGGCGGTCGCCTTCGCGGCCGGGAACCAGAGGGTGAACCGCGACCCCTGTCCCGGCCGGGAGGTGACGTCGATGCGGCCGCCGTGCCCCCGGACGATCCCGTAGACCGACGCGAGCCCGAGGCCGGTCCCTCGGCCGTACTCCTTGGTCGTAAAGAAGGGATCGAAGATCCGCTCCAGCACGTCGGGGGTCATGCCGATCCCGGTGTCGGCGACCGCCACCTCGACGCCGGGGGCCGGCGCAGCCGGGGGCGTTCCCTCGCAAAGATCGAGGCGGCGGGTCCGGACGGTGACCGTTCCGCCCTCGGGCATGGCGTCGGCGGCATTGACGAAGAGGTTGAGCAGGACCTGCTCGATCTGGGACTCGTCGGCGAGAATGGGCGGGAGGTCCGTCGCGAGCTCGGTGACCCGCCGGATGTCCTTGCGGGTGCGGCCGAAGACGTCGAGCACCTCGTGGACCAGGCGGTTGACGTCGACGGGCGTTTTCCGCTCCGGCCGGCGGCGCAGGTGGGCGAGCAGCCGGGAGGTGAGCTGCGCGCCCCGCCGGATCTGGCGCTCGATCTGCGTGAGGGGCTCGTGCCAGGGGTGGGAGGGGTCGGTCTCGCAGAGCAACAGCGAAACGTGGGCGAGCGCCGAGGCCATGAGGTTGTTGAAGTCGTGGGCGATCCCGCCTGCGAGTGTCCCGAGGGCTTCCATTTTTTGCGCGCGGTGGAGCTGCTCGGCGAGCTGCTTCTCGCGCTCGGCGGCGCGCACGCGCTCGGTGACGTCCATGAGGAAGTTGAGGGCCGCGGGCTTTCCCTCCCACTCGAGGGGGGCTCCGGTCGCCTCCATCCAGCGCGTCTCCCCGGCCGGCGTGACCAGCCGGAAAACGAAGGGGTCGGGGACGGGACCTCCTGTCAGCCGTTGCTGATGGCGGGTGCGGACGGCCTCGCGGTCCTCGGGATGGACGTGGCGGAACGGATCCGGGTCCGCGAGCAGCTCCTCCCGGGGAAGGCCCAAGAAACGGAGGGCCGCCCGGTTGGCGAAGACGATGCGGCCCTCGGAAACGACGAGCATCCCCCCCGTCAAGGTTTCGACCACCGTGCGGTAGCGCTGCTCGGATTCGAACAGCCGACGCTCGATGTCCCGGTGCCGGGCGATCAGCCGCGTGAGATGGAAGAGCTCCCGCAGCCGCTGCTTCCCCGTCTCCTCGGCCACGGCCCGGAAATAGTCCGCCTGGCGCTTCAGGAAGGCCGCATCGTCCGACGGGCCGGCGTCGGCGCTTTCCCGGGAAACGGGCCGCTCAGCGGTCATCGGCGGGGCCCTCCACGAAGACGAGAAGCACCCCCGTCCAGTCGAGCCCACGGCTTGCCCCCCCGCAGGGGGCGATTTCGACCCCCGAGTAAAACCCCAGGAAGGGAACTCCGTGGGCGCCGAGGATGCGCTGGACCTCGGAGGCCTCTTCGGCGCTCGTCTGGGAATAGGCGGCGGTGCGGCCGGCGCAATCGATGTAGAGCCCGAAGACCGGGCGCTCGCCCGCGGCGCGAATTTCCCCCAGGAGGGCTTCGGTCTGGCGGCGCGCCGAGGTGCCCATTTTCTCCGCATCGCGGATCATGAACAGGATCTCGGCGCCCTCGGGGATGTCCGGTTCGAACAGCGCGATGCCCGCGCCGTCCGGGAGGACCCCGGTGATCAGGCGGTTCACGAGGAGGTCCTCTTCCATCCCCGAATAGGGCTCCCCGAGGTAACGGCCGATGGTCAACAGGTCGATCGGCCGGTCGTTCCGCCACCGGCGGTCGCCGTAGAGCTCATCGATCATGTCCACGACGGGCCGGCCGTCGATTTCGAAGAGGAGGTTCGCCTCGGCGCGCGTGACCCGGTGCGGAACGCCGTCGAGCGGGCTGCAGCCATGCATGATGCGATGGCGGGGGAGAAGCCGCCGCGAGAACACCAGGCCCACCGCTTGCCGGCTGCCGACCCCGGATCCTTGGAACTGGGCGGTCGGAGAGAATGCGTAGTCGCCCAGGAGCCCGGCCCCGAAGACCGGCGGTCCCGGACTGGCGGAGCCGCAGAGCCCGGCGAGCAGTCGGCTGGAGGCGTTGAGGTCGGGGGGGTCGCCCCCGGACGAGGGCGGCCGGCGGATGGAATCGTAGAACACGAGCAGGCAAGCGTCCCGCGGCGTAGGACCGAGCTCCGCGAGCAGCCGTTGACCGGCCGCGGTTTCATCCGCGGAGAGGTCCTCCGCCACGGCGAGCCGAAAGGAGGATCCGACGCCTTCCAGGGCGAGAAGGCCGCAGGGGTGCCCGCTGTAGGAGATCTCGCGGGGGGTGATGACGCCGATCGCCGATCCCCCCACGACCGGAACCGACTCCCCGACGACGGAGCGCACTCCTTCGAGAAACGCCGCGGGCGCGACCGTCCCGGCGATGAAGGCGAAGAGCAGATCCGGCCGGCGGATGCCGCCCGCGGCCATCGCCCGCGTGGCGGCCTCTCGCCCGGCCGTCCGGGCATCGGCGCAGTTGGCGTATCCCACCCCGACCTTCATCGGCACCCCGGTTGTGAAAGGTGGTTCACGGGGCTTTCCCGTCAGGCGCCTTCTTTAGCCGGGGCGGGCCGGCTTTTCAAGCCGAGGCGAGGCGGGCGGCGAGGCCGAACCTCCCTCGGCGCCGCTTGGACGGCGGTTTCAGTAGGAGGCGTGGCGGAAGATTTCGCCTTCCACGAGGTAGACCACTTCCTCGGCGATGTTCGTCGCGTGGTCGGCGATCCGCTCCAGGTGCCGCGAGATGAGCAAGAGGTTGATGTAGTAGCCGACCCGCTCGGGAAGATCCTGGATGGCCTGCTTGATGCGGTCGTAGGCGTGGTTTTTGATCTGGTCCACCTCGTCGTCGAGCGTGATCACCTTGTAGGCGATGTCCACGTCGAGGTTGACGAGCGCGTCGAGGCTCATCTTGAGCATGCGCTGCACCTTTTCGGCCATCTCGCCGTAGTCGAAGGAGAAGGGCGGCTTGGGGCGCTTGGCGATGATCATGACGCGCTGGCCGATGTTCACCACCTGATCGCCGATGCGCTCGAGTTCGTTGTTGATCTTGATCACGGTGATGATGAAGCGCAGGTCCACGGCGACCGGCTGGTGCAGGGCGAGGATCTTCAGGCACTCCTCTTCGATCTCGACCTCCATTTCGTCGATCTCGAAGTCGGCCTTCACGATGCGCTCGGCGCTTTCCCCGTCGCGGCGCTCGACGGCCAGGGCCGCCTCGCGCACACGCTCTTCGACGAGGGACCCCAGCGTGAGGATCCGCTTCTTCACGTTTTCGAGCTCTCTGCGGAAATGCTTGGTCATGCGCGGGTTCCCCTCGTTTGCGTTGCCCGTTCGACCCTCGGCCGATGCCGTCATCCTATCAAAAAATTCGGGCCGTGTGAGGAAAAAGTTTCGATTCCGCAAGCCCGGCGCGCCGGAACCCCCGCGGCGGCGGCGTCCGGAGATCCTTGCCGTTTTTTAACCGGCGGCTCATCGGCGCCTAAGCCGGCCGTTTCAAGATGCCCCCGAGGAAGACGGACCATGAAGGATTCCCCCCCGGTTCTCGAGCGCCTCCCGGAGGCCGCCGTCCCCCGAATCGATCCCTCGGCCCGGGTAATCGACTCCTGCCTCGGCGACTACACCGATGTCGGCGCCGGCTGGCAGGTGGTCGGCTCGCGCCTCGGCGATTACAGCTATCTCGCCGGGACGGACGGGAGGTGATGTATTCCGAGATCGGCAAGTTCTGCTCGATCGCCTCGCATGTCGTCATCAACCCCGGCGATCACCCAATGCACCGGGTCACCCAGCACCATGGCACCTACCGTCGCGTGCGCTACGGGTTCGCCGCAAGCGACGATGAGGAAATTTTCGCCTGGCGGAAACGCCGGGGCTGCCGGATCGGCCATGACGTCTGGATCGGGCACGGGGCCATGGTCATGGCCGGGGTGAGCATCGGGACCGGGGCCGTCGTGGCGGCTGGCGCGGTGGTGACCCGCGATGTGGCCCCTTACCAGGTGGTCGCCGGCGTTCCGGCCCGGACCGTGCGGGCCCGGTTTCCCGCGGCGGTGGCCGAGAAGCTCCTCGCGATCGCCTGGTGGGACTGGGATCGGCAAACGCTTGTCCGGCGTTTCGCGGACTTCAGTGATCTCCACCGCTTTCTGGAGCGCTATGGATGAGACGATTCCCCCCGGGGGTTTGAGAGCGAGGCTGCTTGCCGTGCTGGAGGCGGCCGAGCGCCCGGAAGTCGAGGCCGTGCTGGACCGACTCTGGGAAACGGCCCCCTGCACCGTCCTGCGGCCGCAGCAGCCGTCCCTCTTCCTCGTCGCCGCCCGGGATCCGTTTGCGACGCCGTTTTACCTGGGTGAGCTGCTCGTGACCGAAGCCGAGGTCGGCGTGGGCGAGGCGACCGGTGCCGCCACCGTCTGCGGCGACGAGCCGGAACGGGCCCTGCTTGCGGCCGCGGCCGAGGCGGTGGATCGATCCAGCCACCCCGGGGCCCGGGGCGTCTTGGAGGAGTTCCTGCGGCGCATCGCCCCCCGAACCCCGACGACGGCGGGAACGCCCAGCTCGCGGGCGACGATCGCCCCGTGATTGAGGAGCCCGCCCTCCTCGGTGACGATTCCCCCGGCGATGCTGAAGGCCGTCGTCCAGCCGGGATCGGTGTGCCGCGCCACGAGAATGTCGCCGCGGCGCAGGGAGGGATCCGCGGGATCGGTCACCCGGACGGCCCGCCCGGTCGCCGTCCCGGGGCTGACCCCGATGCCCCGCAGGACGCGGTGGGCGATGCTCGTCTCGTGCAGCGGCCGCCCGTCGATCCAGCAGGGGCTCGGTTCGGGCGCCGCCGCGAAACGCCGCCGTCGCCGTTCGGCGCGGTGGAGGGCCTCCGGAAGGGGAAGCGCGCCCTGCACGAGGGCCTCGATCTCCCCGAGCTGGAGGAAAAAGATCCCTTCCCCCGTTTGGAGAAACCGCCCAAGCGCCAGGAGATCGATTCGGATGCGGTAAAGCGCCCGGTCGAGGAGAAAGCGCAGCTCCTCCCGCAGGTCGAGAAAGCGGGTCACCCGGCGGGCGAGCCACCGGAGAAGAAGCGAGGGGGCAGGCTCGGCCCCGCCCTTGTCCGAGCGCTCGGTCGGGGGGTTGCGGACCAGCGCCTGGAGAATTCTCAGGACCTCTTCCGGGGACTCCTCCCAGCGCGGCACGAGAAGCGAGCGGTGACGGGCGCGGGCCCCCCAGGCGGCGAGAAACCGTTCGAGTTCCCGGTCCAGATCCGGCGGCAGAAGGCGTCGCAGATCGCTTCCGGCCGGGGCTTGGGCAAAGCGGTGCGCCAGATCCGGCCGGTTGCGGATCCGTGCGGCCGTCTCGCGGAACCAGGCCTCGATCCGGATCGTCACGTTGTCGGCCTTGCGGCCGATCCGCCGCAACACCTCCTCCGCCGAACGTCCCCGGCGGGCCGCCGCCCCGCGCAGCAGGGCGAACGGGACGGCGGCGTGGCCGTAGAGCCACTGGTTGTTCTCCTGGATCCGGGCGAGGGTCTCGAGGTCGAAGGCGAGCGCCGCGAGGCGCTCGACGGCCCTCCCCCGGGGAAGCCTCGGGCTTTCCGCGATGCGCTCGCCGAGGATGGCGATGGCGCGCTTCGCCTGCCGCAGGCAAACGTCCGGCAGGCATTGCGGCTCGCGAAACGGCAGGGCGAGCAGCCGCAGCAGCACCTTCGCCGGCCGCGGAACCCGTGGCGCCCGCGTCTCCTCGAGGCACGCCCCCGGGGGCAGAAGGCCCTCGAGCTCGGCGGGACGCCACCGCCGCGGAAGCAGTTCCGCCAGGCAGGAAAGGGCCCCGGCGTTCACGTAGAGGTGGCCGGCGATTACGGCGAGCGACGGTCGGGCCGGCGGGATCCCCAGGCGGTTCAGGACGCGGGAGAAATCGAAGCGCGCCGCGTGCCGCAGCAAGACATCGGCGAAAAACGGCTCGATCCGGTCGCCCCAGAGATCCTCGGCCAGCCGTCGCGTCCAGATGCCGGGGGCCGGAAGATCCTCCGGGAGGGCCGCGACCGAGGTGATCGGCCGAAGCTGGAGGAGCCAGAGGATGCGGTCGGCGTCGACCGCCCACTTGATGTCCGGGTCGTTCTCCCCGAGCCGCTGTTCCAGGGTGAGGAGCAGGCCGGCGACCGCCTGCCAGGGGAGAGCCTGCGGCATCGGGCAGGCGCTTCCGGCATCCGGTTCGGGGTGTGCTCCCGGCCGGCGTGCGATTCGGACCCGCCAGGGGTTCCCGAGGCCCGAAACCAGGTTTTCCGCCGTTCCCGCCGCGGCCTCGATCCAGAGCGTCTCCGAACGGTGCGGCGTGCGGGGGTCGCGGCTGAAGGCCACGCCCGACCAGGCCGCCCGCACCATGCGCTGCAGCACCACGGCGAGAAGCGGAGCTTCCGCGTTCGCCCCCGCCTCCGCCCTCGCCTCGGGGAATGCCGCGAGGTAGGCCTGCACGGAGCCGGAGGAGGCGCTTTCCCAACAGGCCTCGATCCGGCGCAAAAGCTCTTCCGGCGAGGAGACGTGCAAGAAGCTGCGGTATTGCCCGGCGAAGCTCAGGCCGGCGAGATCTTCCTTGACGGCCGAAGATCGGACTGCTAGGCCCGCCTCCCATCCCAGGCGCCCCGCCGCCGCGAGGACTTCCTCCTTCAACCCCGGCGGCCAGGCGCCGAGGCGGCGCCAGGCGGCATGGGCCCGCGTGCTGACGGCCACGGCCTCCGGCACGCGGATGCCCAGGCGCAAGGCGCGGGCCAGGGCGGCGAACTTGCGGCCCACGCGGGCCTCCTCGAGGGCTTCGGGGTCTTCCAGGCGGACGATCTCCCCCATGAACGATCCTTTCTTCGGCTCGAAGGCGGCGGAACCCTCCCCCGGCGTGGCCCATGGTGGCACAGGCGGGTTAGAATTCGATGAGCCCGAGCGGACGGTCAGCCGGGGGCGATCGCCATGGAGAGGACCCGGTGAGCGCAATTCTCACCGGCCCCTCATCGCCGGCCAACACCCCGGCCTCAAGGTGTTCCCGATCCGCCGCGGTCACGGAGCGCGGATCGCACAACCACCAACCATGGGAGGATGGACGCATGACCAATCCCTGCCGCAGTTGCCCCCTTCACGACGCCGACAAGAACAACGCCACCTGCATGGCTTGCGCCAAGCGCGTCGCCCATGTTCGCCGGCTGGCCGCGGACCTTCCGTTTGCCTGCAACCCCACGAGCTCCCGGGAGATCCTGCCGCGGGTGGCGCTTCTCTCCCGTCAGGCCCAGTTCCTGGCCTTTTCACCGGAGCTCTCCTATGAATGAGGGGCTGCCCGGCCTTTTCACGGCCTTACAAGATCTTAACCGGGAACTAACCGAAACCTAACCCAAGCCCGGGAGACTGGGAACCCCGCGAGAGACCCGAGGCTGCGGGCGCCGAGAAAGGGGATCGGGGCAAATGCCTCCGTTTGCGGTGCTTGCCGTCTTGCTCGCCCTGTCCGCGGCGGCCTACCACCTGGGCCGACGCCGGGCGTTCGCGCTGGCCGGTGCGGGCGGTCGGGCGGAGAAACTGCATTCCCGGCCGAGTTATCACGGCGCCCTGGTCGCTCTGTGGTGCGCCCTGCCCGCGCTTTTGCTGTTCGCGCTGTGGCTCGCCTTGGAACAGCCGCTGATCACGCGGATCGTCGTCGCGGGCCTTCCCGAGCCCCAACGCAGCCTCTCCGCGGACCGCCTCAGCCTGATCGTGAACGATATCCGCAATGTCGCCGGGGGGCGTTTCGAGGAGACGGCCGCGGATCCGGCGGTGCGGGAGGCCGCGATGACCTACCGGCGGCTCCTTGGCCTGAGCCGCCAGGCGCTCGCCGGGATCACGCTCTCCTTCGCCGCCGCCATGGCCCTCTTCGTCCGCAGCCGCCTGCGGCCCGCGCTCCGGGCGCGCAACCACGTCGAGGGCATCCTGACCGCCCTGCTCGTCGCTTGCTCCACGATCGCCGTCTTCACCACCGTCGGGATCGTGCTTTCCGTGATCTACGAGGCGGTCCGTTTTTTCCGCGTCATCCCCGTCTGGGAATTTCTCTTCGGCCTCTCCTGGAGCCCGCAGATGGCGATCCGGGCCGATCAGGTGGGGGCCTCGGGCGCCTTCGGCGCCGTGCCCGTCTTCCTGGGAACGGCCCTGATCTCCGCCATCGCCATGGCGGTCGCCGTGCCGATCGGCCTGATGTCGGCCATCTATCTCTCCGAGTACGCCGGCAAGACCTTCCGCGCGGTCGCCAAGCCGCTCATCGAGATCCTCGCCGGCATCCCGACCGTGGTGTACGGCTTTTTCGCCGCCCTGACCGTCGCCCCCTTCGTCCGCGACCTGGGGGGCCTCCTCGGGCTCGATGTCGCCTCGGAGAGCGCGCTTGCCGCCGGCGTCGTCATGGGGATCATGATCATCCCCTTCGTCTGCTCGCTCTCCGACGACTTCATCAACGCCGTCCCCCAGTCGCTGCGGGACGGCGCCTACAGCCTGGGGGCGACCCGCTCGGAGACCATCCGGCGCGTGGTCGTTCCCGCCGCCCTCCCCGGGATCATGGGGGGGATCCTGCTTGCGGTCTCCCGGGCCATCGGGGAGACGATGATCGTCGTCATGGCCGCGGGCCTTGCCGCCAACCTCACGGTGAACCCGCTCAAGGCCGTGACCACGGTCACCGTGCAGATCGTGACCTTGCTGATCGGCGACCAGGAGTTCGACAGCCCCAAGACGCTCGCCGCCTTCGCCCTGGGGCTGGTGTTGTTCGTGGTGACCCTGTGTTTGAACATCATCGCCCTTTACATCGTGCGCCGCTACCGGGAGCAATATGAATAAGACGAAAGCGCACCCGGCGGTCGGGGAAACGCCGGAGAACGGCCGCACGATCGCCCTCGTGCGGGCGAGCCTGCCCCGGCGTTACCGCAGCGAACGGCGTTTCCGCTTCTGCGGCATGGCGGCGGTCGTTTTGAGCCTGGGGTTTCTCGCCCTGATGTTCGCGAGCCTGATCCTGAACGGCGTGAGCGCCTTCCGCCAGACGGAAATCCGACTCCCGATCCATTTCGACCCCGAGGTCCTGCACGCCGATTCGCTCGCCCAGGCCGACTACGGCCAGCTCATCCGCACGGCCCTGGGCCGGCTTTTCCCCGACGTCGAGGGTCGGGGGGAGCGGCGCGAGCTCGCCGCCCTCGTCAGCAGCGCCGCGATCTACGATCTGCGCGATTTCGTCATGCGCGATCCCCGCGTGATCGGCCAGACGCGCGAGGTTTGGCTCAAGGCCGGGGCCGACATCGACATGGCGCTCAAGGGCCATTTCCGACGCGATCTCCCCGAGGCCGAGCGCCGGGTCTCGGATCGGCAATTCGCCTGGCTGGACCGCCTGGCGGCCGAGAACCGGCTCGAGAAGCGCTTCAACCGCACCTTCTTCACCGCCGGGGACTCGCGGGAGCCCGAGCAGGCCGGGATCTGGGGGGCGGTCTGCGGCTCCTTCTTCACCCTTGCGGTCACGCTGATGCTCTCGTTTCCCATCGGGGTCGCGGCCGCGGTGTACCTCGAAGAGTTCGCCCGCAAGGGCCGGATCACCGACCTGATCGAGGTCAACATCAACAACCTCGCGGCCGTGCCTTCGATCGTTTTCGGGTTGCTCGGGCTGGCCGTGTTTTTGAATTTCCTGCACCTGCCGCGCTCGGCGCCTCTCGTCGGCGGGCTGGTGCTCACCCTGATGACGCTGCCCACGATCATCATCGCCGGCCGCTCGGCGTTGAAGTCCGTCCCGCCCTCGATCCGCGAGGCCGCGCTCGGGGTGGGGGCGTCGCGCATGCAGACGGTGCTGCACCACGTGCTGCCGCTGGCGCTTCCGGGCATGCTGACGGGGACGATCATCGGCATGGCGCGCGCCCTGGGGGAAAGCGCCCCCCTGCTCATGATCGGCATGGTGGCCTTCATCGTGGAGATCCCCAAGAGTTTCTTCGACCCCGCGACCGTGTTGCCGGTGCAGATCTACCTCTGGGCCGACAGCCCGGAGCGCGCCTTCGTGGAGCGCACCTCGGCCGCGATCCTCGTGTTGCTGGCGTTTCTGGTGGTGATGAACGCGGGGGCGATCTGGCTGCGCAAGCGCTTCGAGCGCCGCTGGTGAGGCCCTAACAATATTCCAACCCAAATCCCACAATCGGCTCACGCCGGGGGGTTAGCTTCCCGACCGATCCGGCGATTTCGTCCGGCTTCAATCCATCCCCATCCACGAGGAGGGCACTCATGAATCGGCTAGCGGTTGTTTTCTTGGCATCGGCAATCTGCCTGGTTGCCGTCATCCCGGCCCAGGCCCAGCAGCGTGACGCGATCAGCATCGTCGGCTCGTCCACCGTCTATCCCTTCGCCACGGTCGTGGCCGAGCGCTTCGGCAAGGCGGGCGGGTTCAAGACCCCCAAGATCGAGTCGACGGGGACGGGAGGCGGCTTCAAGCTCTTCTGCGGGGGCGTCGGCGTGCAGCAGCCGGACATCTCGAACGCCTCGCGGGCGATCAAGGCCTCGGAGTTCGAGGCCTGCCAGAAGAACGGCGTGACCGAGATCGTCGAGGTGAAGATCGGCTTCGACGGGATCGTGCTCGCGAATTCCAAGAAGGCACCTCCCCTGGCCTTTTCGTCGAAGGACATCTTTCTCGCGCTCGCCAAGGAGGTCCCCGACCCCAAGGGGGGCGGGGCGCTGGTGCCCAACCCCTACAAGACCTGGAAAGAGGTCAACCCCTCGCTTCCCGACGTGAAAATCGAAGTCCTCGGCCCGCCGCCTACCTCGGGGACGCGGGATGCCTTTCTTGAGCTCGCCATGGAGCGCGGGGCGCTCGCCTTCGAGTCGCTGAAAAAGCTCTCCAAAGAAGACGCGAAGAAGTTCCAGAAGGTGTTCGCCTCGCTGCGCGAGGACGGCGGTTGGGTGGATGCCGGGGAGAACGACAACTTGATCGTGCAGAAGCTCGTCGCCAACCCGAACGCCGTGGGCGTCTTCGGCTTCAGCTTTCTCGACCAGAACACCGACAAGATCCAGGGAGCCAAGGTGGACGGCCATGGCCCCAGCTTCGAAAACATCGCCGACGGGAAGTACCCGTTGTCCCGGCCGCTCTTCTTCTACGTGAAGAAAGCGCACATCGGCGTGATCCCGGGAATCCGGGAATACCTCGCCGAGTTCACGAGCGAGAAAGCCTGGGGCAAGGACGGCTACCTGAGCGAGAAGGGTCTCATTCCGCTGCCGGAGGCCGAGCGCAAGAAGGTCGCCGAAAACGTGAAAAACCTGGTCGTCCTCAAAGACGTGAAGTAGGTCCCGGGTTCCGGTCCGGGGCGGCTCCCGCCGGCAGCGCGCTGCGGGGCCGCCCCGGATTTGCGATCTTTACGGGACCTGCGGGATCGGCTACAAAAAAAGGCGGTAGGGCGATGCTCACGCTGACGCGGGTCGAAGAGGCCATGACGAGGGGGGTCGGTTTGGGAACATCACCCGCAGCAGAGCCGGCCAGGGGCGGGCCGGATCGCGAAAGCCGCGAGACCGTGGGCACGGTGACGGTCGAAAACCCGCGCATGGTCTGCCGCGGGGTCAACGTGTTCTACGGCGACAAGCAGGCGATCCGCAACGTCTCGATCGACATCGGCCGCAACGAGGTCCTCGCCATGATCGGACCCTCGGGATGCGGCAAGTCGACCTTCATCCGCTGCCTGAACCGCATGAACGACACGATCGAAGGCTGCCGGGTGACGGGCGAGATTTTGCTCGACGGGGTGAACATCTACGACCGCAAGGTCGATGTCGTGCCGCTTCGCGCCCAGGTCGGGATGGTCTTCCAGAAACCCAACCCGTTCCCCAAGTCGGTTTACGAAAACGTGGCTTACGGCCCGCGCATCCACGGCCTGGCGCGCAACCGCGCCGAGCTCGACGAGATCGTCGAGAAGGCCCTGCGCAAGGCGGGCCTGTGGGAGGAGGTGAAGGACCGCTTGCACGAGTCCGGGACCGGACTCTCCGGCGGGCAGCAGCAGCGCCTGTGCATCGCGCGCACGATCGCCGTCAACCCCGAAATCATCCTGATGGACGAGCCCTGCTCGGCCCTCGACCCCATCGCCACCTCGGTCATCGAGGACCTGATCTTCGAGCTGCGCACCCAGTACTCGATCTGCATCGTGACGCATTCCATGCAGCAGGCGGCGCGGGTCTCCCAGCGCACCGCCTACTTCCACCTCGGCGACCTGATCGAGGTCGGCCCGACCGAGCGGATTTTCACCAACCCCCGGCATCCCCTCACCCAGGACTACATCACCGGCCGCTTCGGCTGATCGGCGTCGGCCGGAGACAACCCCCCGTTCCGGCCGAGCGGCAGCTCGATGCGGAAGCGGCTCCCCTCGCCCACGCGGCTTTCCACGGAAACCCGCCCCCCGTGCGCCTGGGCGATGTGCTTGACGATCGCCAGCCCCAGCCCGGTTCCTCCCTGGCTTCGGCTGCGCGCCTTGTCCGCGCGGTAGAAGCGCTCGAAGAGACGGGGCAGGTGTCGGCGTTCGATGCCGATGCCGCGGTCTTCGACCTCGATGGTCACCTCCCCTCCCGTTGCGCGACAACGCAAAACGACGGGTTTCCCGGGGTCGCTGTACTTGATCGCGTTGTCCAGCAGGTTGACCACGGCCTGTTCGAGGAGCACGGGATCGGCCGCAAGGGAGAGGGAAGGATCCGCCTCCACCGCGATCGGGATCCCCTTTTCCTGCGCCAGGGGGCGGCAGATCTGCACCGCGCTGTGCAGCAGCCCCTCGAGCCGCACCGGCTGGAGCGCGAGTTCCCCGCGCTCGCCCTCGTTTTCGATCCGCGACAAAAGCAAGAGGTCGTCCACGATGGCCTTGAGGCGGTCGGTGTGCCGCGCGATGATCCGCAGAAAGCGCGAGGCCTCCGCCGGGTTCTCGAAGCCGTGCTGTTGCAGCGTCTCGACGAAGCCCTGGATGGCCGTCAGGGGGGTCTTGATCTCGTGAGAGACGTTGGCCACGAAATCGCGGCGCACCTCTTCGAGGCGCCTCAGGCGGGTGACGTCGCCGAAGACGATGAGAACGCCGATCGTCTCCGTCCCGGCGCCGCGGAGCGGGGTGCTCCGGATGTTCAAGATGCGCTCGCCGTCGCGGAAGACCGTGATGTCTTCTTCCAACACCTCGGGCGTCGCCAGGGCGCGCGTGATGAACTGCTGGATGGCGTGGTTGCGGATCGCCTCGGGGACGGTTTTCCCGCGCATCCGCTCCGCGTCGAGATCGAACCAGCGTGCGGCGGCGGGGTTCAGGCTGAGGATCCGCTCGGCGCCATCGACCGCGATGACGCCCTCGACCATGCTGGAAAGCACCGCTTCGAGCTCGTTGCGCTGGCGCACCACGGTTTGCAGGCGCGCTTCCAGCTCGGCGGCCATGCGGTTGAGGGACTCGGCGAGCCCGCCGAGCTCTTCGGAATCGGGGATGGGGAGACGATGGCCGAGTTCGCCGCGGGCGAGCCGCCGTGCCCCTTCCTTGAGCTCCTCGACCTTGCGGCCGTACCGACGGGAGATCAGCAGCGTGACGGCGAGGGCCAGCAGGGCCATCAGGGCGCCGACGGCGAAGAATTCGAGGCGGATCTCCGCCATCCGGGATTCCATGGGTGCGAGCGGAAAGGCCGCCCGGACCACGCCGAGGCGTCGCCCCTCGGAATCGAGGGCCACGGCGGCGTAGAGCACGTTCTGGCGCAGCGTGTGGCTGTAGCGCCGGGCGCGGCCGGACCCGGAGGAGAGGGCTGCAGCGATTTCCGGCCGACCGGCGTGGTTGTCCAGGGTCTCCGGGGCCGACCAGGTGTCGCCGACGACCCTTCCTTCGGGGAGCACGACGCTGAAGCGCGTGTTGGCATGGCGGCCGAGACGCTTGCACACGGCGTCCACGGCCTCGGCCTGCAGGGGATCGAGCAGCGGCCGGATGTCCTGTTCGATCAGCCGGGCGCGACCGAAGAGGTCGGCGGTCAGTTGCTCCTCGAAAAACCGCTCCAGGCTGCGGGAAAAATGCCACCCCGCGGCGGCAAGCGTCCCGAGGGCGATGAACATATAGGAGAAAAAGAGGCGCCAGAGAAATCGGCGGGGCGGCTTCATGGCGCCTCGCGGAAGCGGTACCCCACCCCGCGCACCGTCTCGATGTAGCGCCCGTAGGGGCCGAGCTTCTTCCGCAGACCCACCACCTGGACATCGACGCTGCGGTCGGTGACGGGGTAATCGGTCCCGCGCACGGCATCCACGATCTGGGAACGGGTGAAGACCCACCCCGGACGGCGCGCCAAAAAGCTGAGCAGCTGGAACTCGGTGAAGGTGAGGTCGATCGGTTTTCCGCCCGCGAGGACCGAGCGCCGCCCGGGGTGAATTTCGAGCTCGTGGATCGTGATCACGCTCTGGTCGTCGACCGTCGCCCGCGCGCGGCGCCGCAGGACGGCCTTGATGCGGGCGAGCAGGACCCGCGGGCTGAACGGCTTGGTCACGTAGTCGTCGGCGCCGAGCTCGAGGCCGGCCACGACGTCGGCGTCTTCGCCCTTGGCCGTCAGCATGACGATCGGAAGGTTGGCGGTGCGGGCTTCGGACTTCAGGGCGCGGGCGACCTCGAGGCCGTCCAGCCCGGGGAGCATGAGGTCCAGGACGAGCAGCGCAAAGGCCCCCTGCCGGACTTTCTTCAGGGCCTCCTCGCCGCTGGCGGCCGTCTCCACGGAGAACCCCTCGCGGGCGAGGTGGAAACGGACCAGCTCGACGATGTCTTCCTCATCGTCGACGACCAGGATGCGCTCTTTGGGCATGGGATCGACTCCTTCGTCACGGCCCCGGCAGCGCTTGCCAGGGCACCGAACGGTCCATGCTGCGAGTTCTTGGTTGGCCTCCGGTTAGGAGCCGGTTAGAATTGGGTTGGCCCGCAAGGGTGCCGTCCCGGCGGCTATTTCCCTTGCCTGCGGCGCACCGTTGCGCTACTTCCGAAAAGGGCGAAACCACCGACCCGTGGATCCTTCCCCCGCGGCGCGCATCCTCATCCTTTCGGCATCGGTGGGCGGCGGGCACCTCCGGGCCGCCGAGGCGCTCGAGCTCGCCCTGCGGGAGCTCGCCCCCGGCTGCCTGATCGAAAATCACGACGTCCTCAGCCTGGCCAGCAGGGCCTTCCGCCGCCTCTACGGCAAAGGCTACCTCGATGTCGCCAACCGCGCCCCGCACCTTCTCGGCTTCGTCTACGACGTCCTCGACCGGCCCTCGCGAAAGGACCCGGCGGCGGCCGCCCTGCGGGTCGCTTTGGAGAAGCAGAACCTCAGGCCGTTTCTCAAGCTCCTGCAGGCGAGGCCCTGGGATCTCGTGATCAACACCCACGTTCTGCCCGCCGAGATCATCGCCTCGCTGCGGCGTCGCGGCAAGACGAGACTCCCCCAGATGACGGTGGTGACCGATTTCATGGCCCATCGCCTCTGGGTTCAGGAGCCCTGCGAGCACTACTTCCTCGCCACCCCCGAGAGCGCGGCCTACGTCCGGGCGCTCGGGGTCCCCGCGGAGCGGATCTCGGTCACGGGGATCCCGATCCACCCGGCCTTCGGGCATCCCGTACGGCGCGGGACCTGCCTGCAGGCCCTGGGGTGTCGGGGGGAGCGACCGATCGTGCTCCTGCTCTCCGGCGGGTTCGGCGTCGGCCCGGTCGAGGCGATCCTGGAGGGCGTGCTGGCGATCGCCCGGCCGCTCGAGGTGGTGGTCGTTTGCGGCCGCAACGCCCGGCTCGAGCGACGCCTGGCGGCGCTCGAGCCGCATCCGCCCCACCGCCTCCGGGTGCTGGGATACACGACCGAGCTCGACCGCTGGCTTGCCGTCGCCGATCTCGTGATCAGCAAGCCGGGCGGCCTCACCTCTTCCGAGATCCTGGCGCGGGGGGCGGCGTTCGCGATCGTCAACCCCATCCCCGGCCAGGAAAGCCGCAACGCCGATTACCTGCTGGAAAACGGGACGGCCGTCAAAATCGGCCCCCTCCCCACCCTGACCTGGAAAATCGAAACCCTGCTCGCCGACCCCCCTCGCTTGCGCCGCCTGAAGCGGCAGGCGAGGCGCCTGGCCCGGCCCCGGGCCGCCTTCGACGTCGCCCGGCGGGTGCTCGCTTTTCTCGGCACGGGGCGGATCGCGAACGCCTTCGCCGCGGGGCAGGAACCCTCCGCGAGGCCCTGAGGGGGGCCGTGTGCCTCAGGCATGGGCTGCCTTCAGCGCCTGATCGAGGTCCGCCAGGATATCGTCGATGTGCTCGATGCCGACCGAGATCCGCACCATTTCCGGTTCGACCCCCGCCCGGCGTTGCTCCTCCGGGGAAAGCTGCGAGTGGGTCGTCGAGGCCGGGTGGATGACGAGGGTGCGCGCATCGAGGATGTTCGCCAGGTGCGAGCACAGCCGCACCGACTCGATGAAACGACGGCCGGCCTCGAGGCCGCCCCGCAGCCCGAACCCGAAGACGGCGCTGGGCCCGAGGGGAAAATAGCGGCGCGCCCGCTCGTGGTCCGGGTGGTTGGGCAGCCCGGCGTAGTTCACCCAGCGGACGAGCGGGTGGGATTCCAGGAAGGCGGCGACGGCGCGGGCGTTTTCGCAGTGGGCGCGCGCCCGCAGCGGCAGCGTCTCCAACCCCTGGAGGATGAGGAAGCTGTTCATCGGGCTGAGCGCGGCCCCGATGTCGCGCATCAGGCCGGTCCGCAGCTTGACGCAGAAGGCGCTGCAGGGGGTGCCCTCGAGCGTGCAGAGCGCCTCCCAGAAGTTCAGCCCGTGGTAGCTCGGGTCGGGGGCGGTGATTTCGGGGTATTTTCCCGCCCCGACCCAGTCGAAGCGGCCGGCCTCGACCACCGCCCCGCCGATGCTGTTGCCGTGGCCGCCGACGATCTTGGTGAGGGAGTAGACCGCCAGGTCCGCGCCGTGCTCGAAGGGGTTGAAGATGGGGGGCGGCGAGACGGTGTTGTCGACGACGAAGGGGATCCGTCGCCGACGGGCGATTGCGGCCAGCGCGGCGAAGTCGTCCACGTTGCAGCGCGGGTTGCCGATGCTCTCGGTGTAGAGCAGCCGCGTGTTTTCGTCGATCGCCGCTTCGACCTCGTCGGGGCGGCCGGTGTCGACGAAGCGGACCTCGATGCCGAAGCGTCGCAGCGTGTTTTCGAAGAGGACGTGGGTCCCGCCGTAGAGGTTCGACCCCGAGACGAGGTTCTGGCCCGCCCCGGTGATCGCGGCCACGGTGTAGAAGACGGCCGCCATGCCCGAGGCGGTGCAGATCGCGGCCGATCCGCCATGAATCGCGGCCAGCCGTCGCTCGAGCACATCGGTCGTCGGGTTGCCGATGCGCGTGTAGATGTAGCCGCTGGTGTCGCGCAGGGCGAAGAGGTCGGCGGCGTGGCGCGTGTCGCGGAAGACGAAGCTCGTGGTCTGGTAGATGGGAACGGCGCGGGAGAGGGTCTGGGCGTCGGGGGTGTGCCCGGCGTGCAGGACCAGGGTTTCCAGGTGCGGCGTGGAATCGGCCATGGCGGGCTCCTCGGGCTGTGGGGGATCGTCGTGCGGATGTCCCTGCTTATAGGGCGGCAGGCTCCTCTTGACAAGGGGGGCGGGACCTCGGCTCGTTTTTTTCGCCGGGTTCATGGTATGTTGGCCCCATCGGCTGGAGATGCTCCCCCACCGGTTTCAGGAAACCCCATGAAGATCCTGGATCTTCCGATGTTCAACCTCGTTCGGTCCCTGCGGTCGAGGCCCCGCCGGGAATTGATGGCGCGCTTCGCCGTCCGCTACGACAATTTCAAGCTCCTGCTCGAATCGAACACCGAGCTGCTCAGGATCATCGCCGACATCGAAGAGAAACTCGGCGGAAAGGCCCCCTTCGGCCTGCCCTACATCGAGGCCCAGACGCTCCGGACCTTCTTTCATTGCGGTCGCATGATCGATTGCCTCGAGAAGATGTCCGGCCGGCCTTACCCCCACCTGCGGCGGGCGCTCGAGGCGATCCAGAACGCCGTCAAGGGAGAGGCCGAGGAGAGCCGCCGCGCCCCGGCCGTCAGCCGCGAGTTCATCCTGCGCTACGCGGACATCCCCTCGCGGGATTTCGCGCCCGCCGTGGGGGAAAAGAACGCCAACCTCGCCGAGGTCCGCAACCGCGTCGGGCTCGGCGTGCCGCGGGGGTTCGCCGTGACCACGGCCGCCTTCGAGCATTTCATGGCCGCCAACCGGCTCGAGGAGGTCGTCCGGCGGCTCAAGGCCAAGGTCGACATCATCGAGACCGAAACCATCCTCCAGGTGAGCGAGCAGATCCTGATGCTGATCGCCGAGGCCGAGGTGCCGCCGACGCTCGGGCGGATGATCCTCGAAGCCTTCGACGAGCTCGAGGCGTCCGCCCCCCCCTCCCGTCGGCCGCTTCGCATTTCCATGCGCAGCAGCGCCATCGGCGAGGACGCGACCCTCTCCTTCGCCGGGCAGTACCTCACGGTGCTGAACGTGCCCCGGGAACGGGTGCTCGCCGAATACAAGAACGTCGTGGCCAGCCTGTTTTCCCCCCGGGCGATCGCCTACCGGCTGCACATGGGCATTCCCTTCCACGAGGCCTCGATGGCGGTCGCTTGCCTGGAGATGATCCCGGCGCAGGCGAGCGGCGTGCTCTACACCCGCCACCCGGTGAATCCCTTCGACGATCGCATCCTCGTCCAGGCCGTCCGCGGCTTGGGGCCGTATGCGGTGGAAGGCGTCGTCCCGCCGGACCGGTACGTTTTTGAAAAATCCGATCCGCCCCGGCTGCTCGAAAAACGGATCGGCGGCCAGGCGGTCCGGCTCGTGCCGCTCCCCGGCGGATCCGTCGCCGAAGAGGACGTCCCGGCGGAGGAGCGTTCCCTTGCGTGCCTGAGCGACGGCCAGGCCGGTGCCCTCGCGGCGGCCGGCCGGCGGCTGGAGGCGCACTTCCAGGCCCCCCAGGACGTCGAATGGGCGCTCGACGAGGAGGGGCAAATCGTGATCCTGCAGACCCGGCCGCTCCGGACCGAGGGCTGCGACGCCGGCCGCGATGGCCCCCTCCCCGAGGCCCCGCCCGGGGCCGTGACCCTCCTCGAGGGGGCCGAAATCGCCTGCCTCGGTGTGGGTTGCGGTCCCGCCGTGCACGTGCGCACGGAACGGGACCTCGCCGAGTTTCCGGACGGCGCCGTGCTCGTCGCCGCCCACCCTTCGCCGCAGTACGTCATCGCCATGAACAAGGCGCGGGCCATCGTGACCGATACCGGCGGTGTCGTCTGCCACATGGCGTCGCTCGCCCGCGAATACCTGGTCCCCACCCTGCTCAACGCCCGGCGGGCGACGGAGGCGATCCCCCCCGGCGCGGAGGTGACCGTCGATGCTTACCGCGGCCGGGTGTACCTGGGCCGCGTTGCGGAACTCCTCGAGGCGGAGGTGCCCCGGGGGGGCGTGTTCACCCGCGGGCCCGCCTACCAGGCCCTGCGGCGGCGTGCGGACCGGATCGTACCCCTGTACCTGACCGATCCCAAGTCGCCGCAGTTCAGCGAGGAACACTGCCGCACGATCCACGACATCATGCGCTTCGTTCACGAGACCGCCTACGCGGTCGTTTTCCAGCTCGGCGATCTCGTGACCGACCGCAGCCGCATCTCCGTGCGGCTCAAGGCCCCGGTGCCGCTCGATCTCTACGTGATCGACCTCTTCGGCGGGCTCTCCGTGGATTCGACCCGGGCCTCGGTCGTCACCCCGGAACAGGTCGTCTCCGTCCCCTTCCGCGCCCTGCTGCGGGGGATGCTGCACCCCGCTTTCTGCTCGCCCCACCTCCGGCCGGTCAACCTGAGCGGCTTCGTCTCCGTGCTGAGCGAGCAGATGCTCTCCCAGCCGGGGGTGGGCAACGAGCGCTTCGGCGACCGCAGCTACGCCATCGTGTCCGACAAATACCTCAACTTCAGCTCGCGCGTGGGCTACCACTACAGCGTGCTCGACAGCTACTGCGGCAAAACGCCGGCCAAGAACTACATCCATTTCCAGTTCAAGGGCGGGGCGGCGGACGACGTGCGCCGGGCGCGCCGCGCGCGCATGATCGAACAGGTCCTCGCCCACCACGGCTTTCTCGTGGACGCGCAGGGCGACAATGTTCGCGCGCGGCTCGACAAGCGGCCGGAGCCCGAGGTCGAGGCGATGCTCACCATGCTGGGCAGCCTGCTTCTCTTCACTCGCCAGATGGACATGATCATGCACACGGAGGAGCATGTCCGGCAGCTGACGCGCTGCTTCCTGGAGGGAAATTTTCGGCTGGATCCGGAAGGGGGAGGGACGGGGAGCTGTCCCCTCACACCCGCCCCGCCGGGGAAAGAAGGCGAACGCGGTCGTTAGCGCGGCAGAAGGACCCGGCACCCCACGCGGATTCCGCTGTCTACCGGGGCGACCCCTTCGGCGTCGGTCTCCGAGCAGGAGCGGATCTCGATCTCGCCCAGCGCGAGGCCTTCCTCGTTCAGCACCCTGAGCTTGGCCCCCGGCCGGATGCCCTGGAGCCTTCCGGCATGGAAGATGACGGTCAGGCCCCGGAGGGTTTTTTTGACCATGTAGATCGGGGCGGAGGCTTCGCGGCGGTCCATGGCTCCCTTTCGACCGGCCGGGGGCGTTTTCAATTTTCAGGCAGGGTCGCGCCGGTCCCGTAGGCGATGGAAGAGCAGGCGCTTTCCCAGCCCGGCGAGTACGAGCGTGGGCGCCAGGAGCCCGAGAAAGACCTTGAGGAACACCGGGGTGAAGCGCTCCGGCGGGCAGGCAACGGCGAAGGCCATCGCCACGCAGAGCTCGACCAGGACCGCGACGTTCACCCCCAGGGCGAAAACCAGTAGCATGGGCACGCCTTCGGGGTCACTTCTTGAAGATGTCGGTCTGGGTGACGTTCATGAAGCGCAGCGCCTTGCCTTCTTCCTTGTAGTAGATCCGCACCTCGTCCCCCGCCGCCCAGGTCGACTCGGGCCATTCCAGGTACTCTTCCGGCACTTCGATCGTCTCGAGAATCTTCTGGCGCGCCGAGTAGAGGGTGATCGTCTTTTTGGCCTTGTCGACGACCGGGAATCTTTTGTCCTTCACGAGGGGGTTGGAGCGGTCGATGCCGGTTTTCTTCTCGATCGGTTTGAAGTCGATCCAGAGGAAGGATTTGGTCTTGGGGTTGTAGATCTTGATCTGGTTTTTCTCGGCGTCGAGTTTGAGCCGCCCGCCGGCCAGCGGCAGCGGCCCCGTCTCGGCCGGGTCTTCGGGCAGGGCGTAGGTGAGCGGCGGAAGATAGGAGTAATCCGGGTTGACCGCGTCGTTTTTCACGTCGCGGATGATGATGACGAGCCTCTTGGCGGCATCGAACTCGACCACCCGACCTTGATCGACCTTTCCGCCCTCGGCACAACCGAGCGCGAGGCCGAGGGGCAAAACGAAAAGCAAATTCGACCAGATGCGTTTCTTCGACATGTCTCCTCCTTGGCGGACGACCCCTGCCGCGGTCAGGCCGTTTTGCCCTTTTTCATGGCCAATTCCCGTGCAGCCCCCTGGACCATCTTGAGCGTGATGTAGGCCGACATCGCGGCCACGAGACCCAGGATGAGGAAGGTCGCGCTCATGTCGCAGAGGGTGTAGAGCGGCGGGTAGTAGGTCGGGATCAGCTTGAGCAGAACGGAGATGAAGCAGCCGATGACGGCCAGGCCGAAGACGATGCGGATGCCGTAGCCCTTGATGTACTTGGTCGCCACCGAGCCGACCTGGGCCCCGACGGCCGCGCCGACCAGCATGATGATCGCCGCCACGAGCTCGGTGCGGCCCTTGTAGGTATAGGAGGCCGCGCCGTAGAGGCCGGAGATCATGACCTCGAAGAGATCGGTCCCGACGGCGACATGGGTCGGGCAGCCGATGAGGTAGATCAGGGCCGGCATGCGGATCAGGCCGCCGCCGATTCCCAGAATGCCGGCCAGCCAGCCGGTGAAGAAAGAGACGAGGATCGGCAGCCAGGCCGAGCAGGTGATCCCCGCTTGCTTGAAGGTCACCATCGGCGGGATCTTGATCCGGTGCAGGGTCTTGTGCCACTCGAGGCCGGTGGCGAGCTTGTCCACCTCTTTGCCGGCCGCGAGGGCTTCCCGTTCCTTGCGGCGCCGCTTGGCGACGTCGGCGAAGACCATCCAGGCGATCAGGGCGAGCAGCGCGAGGTACATCCAGCGCACCACCGGGCCGACGATGCCGATGCGCTCGAGCCACATGATCATCTGCGCCCCCACCTCGAAGCCCACCACGGTGCCCACCAGCATGATGAACCCCAATTTGTAGTCCACGTTGCCGAATTTGCCGTGGCGCAGGGTGGAGATGAGCGATTTGCCCGCCATGTGGGCGATGTCGGTCCCGATGGCGAAGGCCATCGGAAACCCCAGAATGTTCAGGCCGGGGGTCACCATCCAGGCCCCGCCCATGCCGAAGAAGCCGCCGATCACCCCCACGCCGACGCCCAGGATGATGAGGCCGGGCCAGAAGATCTGTACGCCCGCGATGGGCATGAGAACGTACAGCCAGTCCATGCGCAATCTCCTTTCCTTCGCCGCCCCGGGGCGGTTTCCGGGGGGCGGTTTTCTTCAGTGCTCGGCCAGGTCGCGCGAGGAGAGATCGATGCCCACGAAATGCATCACCAGGTCGGCTAGCAGCCCGAAAATGACCCCGATCACGGGGATGACGATGATGGTCAACAGGGTAAAGTAAACGTGGCTTTCGTTGTAGAGATTGGCCCACCAGGCCATGATGCCCGTCAGCTTGCGCGAGTCCGCGACAATCACGATCGGCTGCCCTCCACCGCCGGCGGCGAGCACGGCCTGGGTGGATAGGCTGAACACGGCGAAGGCGATCCAGATCCGCTTCATGAACTGCATGCCCTATTCCTCCTTTCAGGCAGATGGGGTCTTGAAACCCAACCGTCGCCTTAGGCTTAGCAAGGCGCGTGCCCCGTATCTGGCAATCATGAAAAAATTGACTTCACTTGCTTTTTTATGGGTTATGCACGATAAGGAAGTTTCCTTGCCTTGTACGTTCTTCTTTTTGCCTGTTATGGGGTGTGTTTTGCCATGCGCTGGTTGAGAGGTGAAACCCCCGATTCAAGCTTCGAAAGGCTGCGCAACGCGGTCCTGGCGAGCAGCTTGAAAACCCGCTTGCTGCTCGGTCTCATCCCGCCGGTCATCCTGCTCATGGTTGTCACCGGCTACTTCACCTACCTGGTCTCGCGGCAATTCATCAACCAGGCGCTGGAGCGTTCCGCAATCCTCGAAACCCTGTTGTTGCGCAACGAGCTGGAGCGCCTGGTCGAGCGCTATCGGGAAAGCCTGTGCGATACCGCGGCCCAACCCCTAAGGGCGGAAGAGTTGCGGCTTTTTCTGGAAAAAGCGGTGAAGCGAAGCGGCGACGAGCTTTGCGGGATTGCCTATCTATCGCGCAAGACTTCAGATCATCTGGTGTATCTGGCCAACGAAAACAGGATCCTGCCGGCGGACGCCGAAGCCATCAAGCCAAGCCTGCTTTCGCTCTTTGAAAGCCTAAAAAATCTCTCGCCGGGTCAGGTCACATTTTCTTCCCTCTCCGAAATGGAGTTTCCCTTCCCCGAGCCCGAAAACGCAAACCAGCGCCTCACGCGCCAGGTATTTTGGATGGCGACCCCGGCGCAAAGAAGCCCGGATGCGGATCGGGGTTACCTCATGCTCCTGCTGAACGCACGTCACCTGAGGGACCTGCTCTCGCGGCACAATGCGCTCGATTCACCGGCCAGGGGCTTCCCGCGGACGCGGGAAGCCCGTTTTTACTATTTTTTCGATGCCGAGGGGTGGGTCCTCTTCGATTCGGAGCCGCCGGAGAAGCTCCCGGCCGAGCTCACCACCCACCAGGTCCGCTCGGGCTTCAGCGGCACGCTCGGCCGAAAGGGCCAACCCTTCGCCTTCCGCCCGGATTCCACGGTCGAGACCTACTGGGCCATGGTGGAAGACGTGATGCGGGGCAAGCACGGGGTCGTCGCTCTTCCGCCGCTGCCTTCCGGCGCCATCGGCGGGAGCCATTTTCTCGCGTACGCGCCGGTGCGCTTCCGCAGCAGCCCGACCGGCGCGGCGCAGCCGATCGGCGGCCTGGCCTTCCGGGATGTGAGCCGCCTTTCGGCGGCCGCGGGATACCGGCACATCGACCTCATGCTCACGATCACGGCCGTCTCCGCCCTCCTCGTGGGGGTGCTGATCTACATGATCGGCCGCATCCTCACCCGGCCGATCCTCCGCCTGGCCGCGGCCGTTGCGGATCTCCACGAGGGCCTGCGGCCCATCCGGCTTCCCTACCGCGGCCGGGAAATCACGACCCTGCAGGAGGCGATCAACCGGCTGGTCGCGGATCTGCAAAGACACTTCGAGGAGCTGCAGCGCAAAGACCGTGCCCTCCGCGACGCCGGCCTGAAGAAGGAGGCCCCGCTGGAGCGCCTTCCCCCGGGTGTCGTCTCCGAGCCGGTCGCGGCGATCGTCGGCCGCGGGGAGCGCGTGGAACGGCTCAAGGCCGAAATCGTGAAGGCCTCCCAGGTCGACTACGACGTGCTCATCGTGGGCGAGACCGGGTCGGGGAAACAGCTCGCGGCGGAAGCGATCCATCGTTTGAGCGCCCGCTCCGCCGCGCCCTTCGTCTCGATCAACTGCGGGGCGCTGGATGAGAACCTGCTCCTCGACACCCTCTTCGGGCACGTGCGCGGGGCCTTCACCGAGGCCAAGGCCGACCGCAAGGGAGCCTTCCTCGAGGCCGACGGCGGGACCCTCTTCCTGGACGAGGTCCAGGTCGCCTCGCCGCGCGTGCAGCAGGCGCTGCTGCGCGCCCTCGCCGAGCGCAAGATCAAGCCGCTGGGAAGCGACCGCGAGATCGCGGTGAACGTGCGCTTGATCGCGGCGAGCAACGCCGATCTCGAGGAGCTCATCCGGCGGGGGGAGTTCCGTGAAGACCTCTACTTCCGGCTGAAGGTGATCACCCTGCACACCGTTCCCTTGCGGGAGCAGAAGGAAAACATTCCGCTGTTGGCGCGCCATTTCCTCGATCGCGAGGAGCGGCGCACCGGCCGCGCGGGCCTCGGCCTGAGCCGGGGGGCGCTCGCCAAGCTGCTCCGCCACGACTGGCCGGGAAACGTCCGGGAGCTGCAGAACTGCCTCATGCGCGCCGCGGTGATGGCGGAGGGCCCCCTCATCCAGGCCGAGGACCTTCACCTCCCGGTCGAGGGCGGCGAGGAGGAGGCCGGCGAATCCCCGCCGGAAGCGGATCGCACCGCACCCCCCGCCTTCGCACCGGAGGGGCTCAACCCGCGCCAGCTCCGCGCCTGGCCGGCCATCCTGGCCGAGGGGCGCATCACGCGCAGCCGCTACCAGGAGCTCGTCGGCGGGGGACTTCCCGTGCGCACGGCGATTTACGACCTGCAGGATCTGGTCGCCCGGGGGTTGCTCCGCAAGGCGGGCAAGGGCCCCGCCACCCACTACCTGCTGCTTCCTTCGTCGCGACGCTGATCCCCCCGGGAAGCGGATCAGGTTCCCTCGAGGCCGAAGGCCCGCATGCGCCAGCGGCCCACGAGACCCGCGATCACGACCAGCGAGCTCGAAATCAGGATCATGACGATCCCCAGGGCGGCCAGCCGGCCCCACAGGCCGTCCTCGGAAAAGCGCAGAATCTGCACCGCGAGGACCTCGGTCCCCGGGCGGGAGAGCACGACGGACAGGGACAGCTCGCGCACGAACATCGTGGCCATGAGGATCCAACCGGAGACGACCCCGGGGACGAGCAGGGGCAGGACGATGCGGCGCAGGGTGGCGAGCCGTCCTGCGCCGCAGACGCGCGAGGATTCCTCGAGATGGCCGTGGATCTGGACGAGCGCGCTGGTCAGCGGCCGGATGCCGTAGGGCAGGTAGGTGGCGATGTAGCCGAGGAGCAGCGCCCAGAGGGTGCCGTAGAGCGGGGTGAGGACGAAGAACCACAGGAAACCGACACCGATCACGATGCCGGGGAAGGAAAAGGAAAGAAAACTCAGGGACTCGAGGAGGCCCGCGGCGGCGGAGCGCACGCGCACGATCACCCAGGAGACGAAAAACGACAGGATCATCCCCAGGGCGGCGCCGCCGACGCCGAGGAGAATGCTGTTGCGCAGGGAGAGAATCGAGATCGGGTCCGCCAGGACGAGGCGCCAGTTTTTGAGGCTCATGAGCGCGAAGGCCTTCGCCCCCGGGACCACGGAATAGGGAAGGAGCGAAACGTAGCCCAAGACGAGCACCGGGAGGACGATCAGGACGAAGGAGAGCAGCCCCACCAGCCCGAAGAGGGGGAGCTTGGCCCCCTTGAGGTCGAGGATCGCCGGCCGGAAGCCGCGGCTGGAGACGGTGACGAAACGCTCGGACGACGCCGTCAGGCGGCGATAGAGGACGACGAGGACGATCGAGGCGGCGAGCGCGCTCGTCCCCACGGCGGCGGCCTGGCCGTAGTCCGGGGAAAAGCCGGTCGCGATCAGGCGGTAGATGTGGGAGGCGAGGACGTAGATCCGGCCCGGCATGCCGATCACCGAGGGCACGGCGAAGGAAGCGAGGCTGCGCACGATGACCAGGATGAAGGCGGCGAGGATCGCGGGCCGCAGGACGGGGAGGGTCACCCGGAGCAGGGTGCGGCCGGTCGAAGCCCCGCAGACGCGCGAGGACTCCTCGAGCGTGGCGTCGAAGGCCGACAAGGCCGGGGCGAGGACGAGGTAGGCGATCGGCAGATCGAGCAGGGCCTCGACGAGGATCATCCCCGGCAGGGTGTAGATGTTGAACGGCGAGGAGGCAAGCCCCAGCAGCTCCCGGAGCAGCAAGTTGAGCAGCCCGTTCGAGGGGTTGAGGAGCAGCACCCAGCTGGCGCAGAAGAGGATGTGGGGGACCATCATGGGCACGATGGAGAGGACGCGGAAGAGCACCTTCCCCGGGATGTTCGTGCGCGTGTTCAGGTAGGCGAGAAAGAAAGCAAGCGCCGTGCAAAGGGCCGCCGCGCCCACGGTGAAGACGAGGGTGTTGTAGACGATGAGCCCGAAGCCCGGGTCGCCGTAGGCCTCGCGGTACTTGGAGAGGGTGAGGCGGCCGAACGCGCCCAGGCCCTCCGAGACGCTGCCGAGCAAAAGCAGGACGACGGGGCAGACCGTGAGAGCGCCGACGAGGACGACGAGGCCGGCGGGCAGGGCGCGGCCGCCGTCGGCGTGCGCGGGCGAGCGGGCGGGGCTTCTCATGGGGTGAGCAACAGCGCGTGCCGCGGCGCGAATCCGAGTTCGGCTTCGCCGCCCTCGGCGAGTTCGCCTTCGGCGGGGATTTCCACGAGCAGCCGTTTGCCGCCGACGCGGATTTCCCCCTCACAGGCCTCCCCGACGAAGAGCAGGCTTTCGACCTTCCCCCGCAGGCGGTTTACGGCGGGCTCCTCCGGCGGCGGGGGGACCCGAATGTTCTCGGGCCGGACGCACACGGTGACCGGGGTGCCGGGCGCGCAGGCTTCCCGAACCGCACAGCGCAGCATCCCGACCTCCGAATCCACGATCGCGACATTTCCCTCCAGGGCGTGCACCCGCCCTTCGATCAGGTTCGCCCGGCCGACGAAATCGGCGACGAACCGGCGGCCGGAGTGGAAGTAGATCTCCCGCGGGGTGCCCACCTCCAGGATCCGGCCTTCGTTCATGACGGCGATGCGATCGGAGAGGGAGAGGGCCTCGGTACGATCGTGGGTCACGTAGACGGCGGTGATGTGCAGCCGCGAAAGAAAGGCGCGCAGCTCCTTGCGGGTTTCCTCGCGCAGCTTGGCGTCGAGGTTGGAGAGGGGCTCGTCGAAGAGGATCACCCGCGGCTCGGCGACCAGGGCCCGCGCGAGGGCGACGCGCTGTTGCTGCCCGCCGGAGAGCCGGGTCGCCGGCCGGGATTCGAAGCCTCCGAGCTGGACGAACTCGAGCACGCGGCGCACCCGCTCGCGGATCTCCCCGCGGGGGAGCTTGCGCACCTCGAGCGGGTAGGCGACGTTCTGGAAGACGTTCATGTGCGGCCAGATGGCGTAGGTCTGAAAGACCATGCCGAGGCCGCGTTTTTCCGGCGGGACGAAGATCCCCCTGGCGCTCGAGAACACGGTTTCCCCGCCGATCGCGATTTCCCCCGCATCGGGCACCTCCAGGCCGACGATGCAGCGAAGCAGCGTGGTCTTGCCGCAGCCGCTCGGCCCGAGCAGGGTGAAGATGCTCCGGGCCGGGATGTCGAGGTCCACGCCGTCGAGCGCCCGGATGACCTTGCCGTGGGCCTGGAACACCCGGCGGAGGCCCCGGATGCGGATCTCCACGGTCCTCTCCTCTCCCGGCGGCGTTCAGGGGGTGCTGAAGAGTTTCTTGAATTCCGCGCCCCAGCGGCGGATTTCCTCGTCGGGCAGCTCCCGGATCGCCTCGACGCGTGCCTTTTCGATGCCCGCGATCGGCGGATAGATCCCCGGGTGCAGGACGTATTCGCCCACCTGGTCGGCGAGGATCTTCATCGCTCCGGCAGAGAGCCAGTGCTCGGCGAAGAGCCGGGCCGCGTTGGGCCGGGGGGCGGCGGCGGCGATCGCCATGGCCCGGGGGGTACCGAGGAGCGGCTGCTCGACCCGCGCCCAGTCGAGGGGGGCCGGGGCTTTGGTCACGATGTACTTGGGCATCGAGATCGCGATCCATTTTTCGCCGCTTTCGATCGGCGCCGGGGTGGGCCCGAAGGAAGCGACGAACATCGGCCGGTTCGCGGCGAGGCCCTTGAGGAAACGCATCCAGGCCTCCTCGGTCGCAAAGACCTTCTCCTTGAGGCCCACGAGCCAGGAGATGGTCGTGGCGTGCGAGGAGGGATCGGCCATGACGATCTTGTCCTTCCACTTCGGGTCGGCAAGGTCCTCGTAGCGCCGGGGCGCGTCGGCGGCCTTGACGAGATCCTTGTTGTAGATCAGCGCGACATACTCGATGCCGAAGGTGAAGATGCGCTCGTCCCGCCGCGCCCACTCGGGGTAGGCCTTCAGGGCGGCGGGGCGGTGGCCGGCGAGCACCCCCTTGTCCTTGAGGATCTCGAGAATGGGCAGCGGCGCCTGAAGCACGTCGGCGCCGAGTTTCCCCGCCTGGTGCTCGGTCAGGACGGTGGAGACGAACTTGGAGGTGGAGAGCCGGGTGTACTCGGCCTTGACGCCGGTGGCGGCGGCGAAGGACTCGAGGACGGGCTCGACCGCGGTGATGTTGGCGTAGAAGGCCACCTTCTTCTCGGCCCGGGCCTTCTCGAGGAGGGCGGGGTCGGCGGCGAAAGCGGCGGTGGCGGCCACGAGACCGGAGAAAAGCAGGGCGATCGCTTTCATGATTTTTTCCTCCTTTCGCAAGCCGGCGCGGAAACGGCGGCGGAACCGCAGGCACGATAGCACGTACCGCCGCCGCGGCAAAGAGCCGTCGCACTCAGGGCCCGGGCGGCGGGCAGGAGGGGCCGGGCCGCGGCAGGGCGCGCCCGGCGATCAGGGCGGCCGCGAGGTAGAACAGGGCGACGGCCCCGAAGACGGACCGGTAGCCGAAAAATAGGCCGATCGTGACCCCGACCATCGGGGCCAGGGCGCGGGCGGCGGCGTTGACGGAGTTGTCCAGGCCGTAGACCGCACCCTCCTCCCCGCAGTCCGTGTAGCGCGCAAGCAGGGCGCTCACCCCGGTGACGATGCCGCCGTGGGCGATGCCGGCGAAGAGATGCAGGAGAAGAAAGCCGATCCGGTCCCGGGTCGCGGCCTGGAGCAGAAAGGCGACCCCGCCCATGAGCGCACAGCCGAAGACCAGGGGGCGGTGGCCGACGCGGTCGCCCAGGCGGCCGAAGAACACCGCGGCGGCCGCGGCCGCGGCCGAGGAGGCCCCGATGACGAGCCCGGTGTAGCGGTTCACCCCGGAGGAGTCGGCGAGCAGCTCGAAGGCGTAGAGCGACAGGATGGGGATGAACGCCATGCGGCACAGCGAGTCGATGAACCGCAGCAGGTAGCAGGGGACGACCCCGGAGGCGCCGAGGACATGCCGCCACTCGCTGCGGAAGCCGGGGTGGGCCCGACGCGCGGCCTCTTTTCCCGCGCGCGGCTCGCGGACCGCGAAGGCGACGATCACGCCGGCCAGGGCGAGCAGCGCGCTCGTGACGTAGAAGGCCGCGGCGTAGCCGAAGGCGTCGGCCACGGCGCCGCCGATCACGGGGCCGACGCCGACCCCGGCGGCCAGCCCGACCTGGAGCAGCCCCATGGCCCAGCCCGAGCGTTCGCGGGGGATGGCCGCGGCGACGAGGGCGTTCGCCGCGGCGATCGTGCCGGTGACTGCCCCCTGGAGGGTCCGCAGCACGACGAGCTCCTCGGCCGAGCGCACGAAGGCCATCAGGCCGAGAAGCAGGGCGCCGCCGAACATGGCGCGCTCGACCATGAGCTTCTTTCCCCAGCGGTCGGCGAGCGCTCCCCAGAACGGCGAGGCGACGGCCATGGAGAGGGCCTGGCCGGAGAAGACGAGCCCCGCGAGGATCTCGGGGTCCGTCCCCGTGACCGAGCCGAGGGATTGAACGTAGAGCGGGAGAAACGGAAAAACGCTCGAGAAGCCGATCGAGGAGATCACCTGGCAGAACACCATCACGGCGAGCGTTCGTCGCCAGGCGGGATCCGGTGCGGTCGGGGGGGTTCGGGTCATCGCTCCCGGGGCCCGGTGAGCGGCGCGGAAGACCGCGGGGAAAGCGCTCCGGGCCGGCTAGCGGTGTTTGCGCACGAAGGGGAAGACATCCGTCAGGCCGAGGAGATCGGTCAGCAAGAGGACCAGGAACACGATCAGGATCGCCGTGACCAGAACCCCGACGGCGCCGGATCCGGCGGGCAGGGCGTCGATCCGGCGGGCGATCTCCCGGGCCTCGGCGTCGGACAGGGCGGCCACCCGGGCCGCGGCTTCCTCCGGCTCGATCCCCTGCGCGCGGAGTTGGGCCTGCACCTCCTCCCGGGCGAGCAGGCTGCGGATCTTGCCGCGCGCCGCTTCGGCCGATTCCTCCGGGGGCAGCAGCTCGTCGGTGGGGAGGAGGGCCGCGGACACGGGCCCCACGGGAAGGACCGTGAAGAACATCCAGGAGGCCATGAAGAGGGCAAGCGGTCGGATCAGGGAACGTTTTCCGTGCATGGTCCGTTTTCCTCCTTGGGCGAAAATCGGGTTCCGTGGTAAGGAAATCCTATCGCAGGCGCCCCCTCTTCCGCAACCCGCTGCCCGGGTCGGCCTGCGTCCGAGGACGGCATGGACACGGCGATCGGATTTGCCGAAGCGCTTTCCCTGGTGCTTGCGCATGCGACCCCCCTTCCGGCGCAGGATCTGCCGCTTGCCGCGGCGCTCGGCCGCACGCTGGCCGGGGAGATCATCGCCCGCGTCGACTGCCCGCTTCATGCGACCTCGCGGCGCGACGGCTACGCGGTGGTCTCCGATGACCTCCGGCACGCCGCCCCGGGCAACCCGGTCACCCTCCAGGTGACCGGCCGCTCGGGCGCCGGGGATGCTCTCTGCGGCCGGGTCGGCCGCGGCCAGGCCCACCGGGTCACGACGGGCGCCCCCTTGCCGCAAGGGGCGGACGCGGTCCTTTCCGAAGAGTACGCCGCCCTCGAGGGCGACCGTCTCCATTGCCGCAACACGGCCGAGCCCGGAAGAAACGTCCTGCCGCGGGGGGCCGACATCCGGGCCGGCGAGCGGGTCGCCGCCCCCGGGGCCCGGTTGTCCCCCCCGCGGCTCGCCCTGATCGCCGCCTCCGGCCATGCGCGGGTGCGTGTTGTGGGCAATCCCCGCGTCGCCGTGATCGCCGCCGGAAGCGAGCTTGTGCTCCCCGGCGAGCCGCTGGGCGCGGGGAAGCTCTACGCCAGCAACCTGGTCCAGATCTCGGGTTGGCTCGCCCGCTTCGGCATCCCCTGGGAGGCCGAGATCGTTGCCGACCGGCGGGGGGAGATCGCCCGGGCGCTCGAGGGGGCGCTTTCCCGCTGCGACGCCCTGATCACCTGCGGCGGGGCCTGGGGAAGCGAAAAGGACCTCACCTGGAACGCGGCCCTCGAGCTGGGGCTCAAGGGAATCTTTCGCCGCGTGCGCATGAGCCCGGGCAAGCCGGTCGGCTTCGGCCTCCTGGCGGGGAAACCGCTCTTCCTCCTTCCCGGCGGGCCCTCGGCCAACGAGACGGCGTTCCTCACGCTCGCTCTGCCGGCCTTGTTGCGCATGCGCGGGGAGGAGCCCCCGGCCTTTCCCCGGATCGGGGCCCGGCTGGCCGAGGCCGTGCGCGGGGAGCGCGGCTGGACCCGTTTTGTGCCGGCGAGGCTCGCGGCCGGTCCCGATCTGCCTTGGGCGGTTCCCCTCCGCGGGGGCAGCGTGCTGCGCTCGCTCGCCGAAAAGCAGGCGCTCGTCTGCTTGTCGGAGGAGCGGGAATCCTTCGCCCCCGGGGAGACGGTGACGATCGATCTCTTGGAGATGCCGCATGCGGATGGACGATGAACGGGATCGGCCGGAAGGCGAGACGATTTGTTTTTGCTTCGGCTACACGCGGGAGCAGATCGCCCGGGATTTTCGGGAAAACGGGCGCTCGCGGATCCTCGAGGAGATCCTCGCCGCCAAACGCCTCGGGGCCTGCCGGTGTGCCGCGGCGAACCCCCGGGGGACCTGATGCCTGCCCGACGTCCGCCGGGTGCTGGACGCGTGCCGGAGGGAAAACGGGGGGTGAGGGGGGCCTCAGGCGGCAAGCCCCTTGCGGGAAAGCAGCGGCCGCGGGTCGATGAGGTGGCGTGAAAACCAGTCGCGCCGCGCGGAGCCGAAGGCGAGCGCGATCAATTCCGAAAAGTGAAAGATCGGGATCGGGGCCTGGAGCGTGCAGCGCACCTCGAGGTTCATGTGGCACATGGCGCAGGCCGTGACGACGCATTCGGCGCCGCTGTCCGCCGCGTTCTGCAGGATCGCGTTCACCTTCGGGGTGACGATGTCCGGCCGGGCGACGGTGAGAAAGGTCCCGCAACACTGGTTCGAAGAGGCCCAGAGGACGGAGCGCATGCCGAGGTCGCCGAGCACCCGTTCCATGATCCCATGGTGATCCGAGCTCGGCCGCAGCGCCGCCGGCCGGTTGAGCATGCACCCGTAGTAGGGGGCGAAGGTGAGATCGAGAGGGGAGACCGCGCCGCTTCCGATGCGGGATCGCCAGTCGATCTCCACCATCAGTCCGAAAAAATGCCGCACGTGAAGATCCGGGTCATAGGGACGGCCCCAGAGCGCCTCGTAGCGGCTCCGCGCCTCGGCGTCGTGGCGCAGGAGGTGCTGGGCGTGTTTGAGACGCAACGTGCAGCTCGGGCAGGCCGTGACCAGGGGCCTTCCGGGGGGGGCGAGGGCGAGGTTGCGGCAGGCGAGGTCGAAGGCGAGCCGGTGGTCGATGCTGTGGGCCGAGGAGCTGCCGCAGCAGTTCCAGTCCGGGATCTCGACCAGCCGGATGCCCAAGCGGGCGCAGGACTCGATCAGCGACTGGTTGTTCTCCTTCGCCGTGGTGGCGAGCGAGCAGCCGGGAAAGTAGGAGATCTCGATCGGCGCGGCGCGGTCGGAGGCGGTCATGGGCGAAACACCTTCTGGATCTCCGCGATCCTCTCGATGCGCGAGGGGGTGAGATCGAGCTTGCGTTTGGCGAGCATGCGCAGGCCCACGTCGAGGTCGCTGAGCAGATCGAGCTTCTTCAGCTTGTAGCGCAGCATGATTTCCAGCTTGTGGGTGCGGCCGTAGCGCGCGATCGAGTTGAGCACCTCGCGGTGGAAGGCGAGAATGTCGGGCTCGATCACCGCGACCCCCTCGGCGAGGGCCCGTTCCCGCAGGGCATCCATCACGCCGGGGATGTCGATCGCCATGGGGCACTGGATCGAGCAGGTGTGGCAGCCGACGCAGATCCAGATGGTGTTGCAGGAGAGCGCCTCCTGCTTGAGCCCGAGCTGCACGAGGCGCATGACGCCGTTGGGCATGTAGTCCATGTAGTCGCTGAAGGGGCAGCCGCCGCTGCAGCTGCGGCACTGCAGGCAGGCGTAGAAGTCGGTGCCCGCCAGGCGCTTGATCTCGCGGGAAAACTGCGGATCGAGGGCGCTCAGGCGGATCGGCGGCCCCTGGGGCAGGGTTCTCGTGGCCTCGCCGCGCTCCATGGGAGGCCTCAGGACCCCTTGCCGAACGCGCAGTGCGGGAAAACGCACGGTGCGCAGTCCTGGCAGAGCCCGCCGTGACCCAGGAAGGCGAGCTCCTTTTTCCCGACGCGCTCGCCGGCGAGGATGCGCGGCAGGATGAGGTCCAGGACCGTGGCGCGGTGAAAGAGCCCGCAGGCGGGGACGCCGAGCAAGGGAATGTCGTCGATCCAGGCGACCAGGAACATGGCCCCCGGCAGCGCGGCGGCGCCGTAGTGGATTTCCCGGGCCCCGGCTTCGCGGATGGCCAGACGCGTGACATCGTCGGGGTCGACGCTCATGCCGCCGGAGAGGAGGATCAGGTCGCAGCCGGCCGCGAGGTGGTCGGCGATCGCCTGCCGGATGAGGCGAACGTCGTCCGGAGCGAAACGCACCCCCGCCGTTTCGCTTCCCAGCGCCGCGAGCTTTGCGGTGAGGATCGGGGCGAAGCGGTCCGGGATGAGGCCCCGGAAGACCTCGCTTCCGGTGATCACCAACCCCGCCCTCGCCCGGCGGAGCGGCCGGACCGAGACCACCCCCCCCTCCTGCCGCGCGATCGCGGCCGCGCGCTCGACCGGCGCGCGTTTCATGACGAGGGGGATGGCCCGGGTCGCGGCCACGATCTTCCCCCGCACGACAAGGCTGTGGGTGTGGAGCGTCGCGCACATCACCTCGTCGACGAGGTTGAAGGCGGCGAGGGCGGCGGCGTGGACGACGAGGAGGCCGTCGCGGGCGGCGCGGATCGCGATCTTTCCCTCCCGCGGGTCGTTCTCCCATTCGGTCCCCTCGCCGGCGAGGGCGGCGGCCAGGAGCGCGGCCGCCTCGTTTTCGTGGATCTCGTCTTCGGCCGTCTCGAGCACGTAGAGATGGTTCTTGCCGAGCTTCTGGAGGCGGCAGAGGTCCTCCGCGCACACCGTGTGCCCCTTGCGGAAGGCCGGCCCCTTGAACTCGCCGGGCCGGATTTCGGTGATGTCGTGGGCGAGCCGGGTCCCCACGGCGTCCTGCAGACGGATTTTCTTCATCATCGCGTTCGATCCTCGTCGGCCGTCGCGTTGCGACCTCACGGCCGGTCGTGTTTTCGGGCAAGCCGGGCTCAGCGCAGCACGATCACCTCCGCCCGCGGCCGGCCGCCGCGCGAGGCGGGAGCCGGGGCGTCGTGGGGCGCATCGAGGTCCGGGGGCTCCCCGGGGGTCCAGTTCATCTCGGGCCAGCAGATCTCGCGCGCTTGGCTGAAATAGGCCCCCTCGGCGCAGGGGCGGCAGAGGGTCATCCCCTCGCGGCGGATCTCGCGGCCGTCGCGCACGACCTGGCCGCAGCGGTCGCAGGCGACCTTGCTGCGGCTCGGCCCGGGGAGATCGACCGGCCTCAGGGGGATGCGCACCTCCTGCACGCGGAAGAGCACGCTGTCCGGCATGCGGCAGTAGGCGACGAGCTGTTGCCGCGACCGGCCGCAGATCTCCGGGGCGTAGACGGCGGCCAGCTCGCGCGCCTCCTCGGTGGAGACGACGCGCACGGACTTTCCCGTCTCCAGGTTGAGAAAGGCGGCGGCCATGATGCCGTAGTCCACGAACTTCAGGCTGCGGCGGCCGAGCTTCGCCCCGGTCACGTGGGCGACGGCATCGGCCGTGCAGCGGTCCATTTCCACGAAGACGACCAACTTCTTGATCTGCTCGCGGCGGGTGGGATCCTCGAGGCCGACCAAGCGGCAGCCGAGCATCGCCATGCGCACGCCGACCACCTGGCCCGGGCACAGGTGCCCGTGGGCGGCGGCGGAGGCCTTCAAGAGTTCAGGGAAAGGCTTCATCTCCGCCTCCGGTTCCTGCTGGAGTGTTGTGGGGTTGAGACAGACGAAGCGCGTCGTGTGCGACAAAGATCCGGGTTGCCGCCGCGAGACCCCGGTAGAATCGGGTCAGGGCCTGCGCCTCGACGCGGTGCGTGAAATCCGGTAGCCAGGCCCCCAGGTGCCGGTCGAGAAAGGTGCGCTGTAGATGGCGGAAGCGGCCGGCGGCCGGATCGCCCGAACGACGCGCATTGATTTCCTGGCAGGCGAGGAAGTGCATGTACTCGAGCTCCACGACCACGTGGTCCGGTGGTTCGGGGAATCCCTCGGCCACTTCCAGGCCGGCTTCGCGATAGAAGGCCTCGACTTCCAGGGTGGAGTCTCCCATCAGCCGGCGTTCCCTGTCGAGATAGACCGATCCGTACGGAGGCGCGAGCAGAGCGAACGGCCCCACGAAAAGCCGAGCATGGTCGGTGGCGAGCTCTTCGACCTCCCCTTCCGCCGCCGCCAGGCCGGAAGCCATGAGCGCGATCGCCGTTTCGGCTTCCGGGCAGATCCCGCTCAGCTCCCGGACGATCCGCTCGGCTTGAACCAGGCTACGCTCCTCCGGCGGATAGTAGGCTTCGGCAAAAAGCTTGTAGGCGACCGCCCGCTTTCGGCCGAACGCAAAAGGTTTCGGAGCCCTCATGGCGCTTCTCCGCGGCGTCCCATCAGGCCGCCGGCGCCTCGTTCAGCTTGAGGTAGCGCTCGCCCAGGGTGTAGAGCGCGAGCATGACCGCGAGCGCGAAGACGAGCACCATCAGCTCCCAGCCGCTCGGCAGGTAGCGGACGTACTGGGGAAACTGCTCCGCCTTGGGCCCGACCGGGTGGCTCTGGCCGGCGAGCAGGATCTCGGTGTGGCGCGCGAGCGAACCGGCGAAAATCAGCGCCGCGGCAAGCGCCCGCCCCCCGGTCGAGGCCCTGACCGCCGGGATCGCGAGGAGCACGAAGGGGAGAAAGAGCCCCAGGATCACCTCGGTGCCAAAGTTGCCGACGGCGCCGAAGAGGTGCTCGAACTTGTGGTAGACGAGAAAGGCCGGGATGGTGGTCGCCGACTCGATGACGATCTTGAGCACCGTGAAGGCCGAGACGATGCCGGCGGCGTAGGTCAGAATGCGGGTGAAATCGTCCTGCACCGATCGGTCCGCGGCACCGGCGGCCGCGCCGGGGGAAAAGCGTCCCACCGCCAGGTCGTAGAGCAGGAAGAGCGCCGTTCCGCTCAGCACCGCCATCAACAGGCAGTAGATCGACATCACCGGGCCGAAATAGGTCGCGCGCGATTCGGTCAGGCCGAAGACCGACCCGATCATGAGCGGCGCGACCAGCGCGAGCACGAAGGAGGCGATTCCCAGGAAGCGGCTCAGCCCGCTGTGGTAGTCCCCCTGGTGCATGCGCCAGAACTTGACGATCAACACCGCGAGCTCCGCCGAATAGATCGCCCCCATCCACCAGATCGGCGAGGAGAGGTTGGGCGAGAGCATGATGTAGATCATGTTGAACACGGTGCCGAGCTCGAGCCCGATGGCGACGAACCCCCCGCAGAGGGTCGCGATGGCGAGGAAGACCAGGCGCTTGGCGAGCGGCTCGTATTTTTTCACGCCGAAGACGAGCGGCAGCGCCGAGAGCAGCGTCAGCCCGCTGCTCGACAGGGCGAGGAAGATGTAGACCGCCAGCGGCAGGGTCCAGATCAGGACGTCGTTCGCGTTGAACAGCACATGCCCCTTGACGAAGATGAAGGCGCCCGCGATCGCGCCGGCGACAAGGGCGACCCCGAGCACGGCCCACCAGATCGGATAAAGGCTCTTACCAGCGCTCATTTAAACACCTCCCTTCGTCGCCCGGTAGCGCGCCGGGTTGTAGCCGCGGATGTAGAAGACGTGCGGGTCGGTCCCGAGCTCCTCGCGCAGCCGGAAGGGGTGGAACTTGCCGAGCAGCACGCTCACCTCGCTCTTCGGGTCGGAGACGTCGCCGAAGATCCGGGCGTTCGCCGGGCAGGCCTCGACGCAGTAGGGCAGCTGTTTGCGGGCGAGCCGATGGTCGCAGAAGGTGCACTTCTCGACGATCCCCTTGGGCCGCAGCGTCGCCGAGGTCCCCGTCCGCTCGGTGTTGACGTAGGGGGTGCCCTTCCCGCCGACCTTCTCCACGAGTTCCCTGGGCGAGCTGGTGGCCCCGGGGATCACCGCCTCCTCGCTGCGCCAGAACTTGTGCGGCTTTTCCCAGTTGAAGTAGATGACGCCGTAGGGGCAGTTGAACTCGCAGTACTTGCAGCCGATGCACTTCTTGGGGTCGTGCATCGTCAAGCCGTTTTCCAACTTGTGCATCGCCCGCGTCGGGCAGCCGCGCACGCAGGGGGCCGCCCCGCAGTGGTTGCAGAGGGTCGGGATGTAGTGGTAGCGGACGTTGGGGAAGGTCCCCACGGTCTCGGTGATCTTGTTCGACCAGTAGACCCCCTCCTGGACGTTGTTCTCGTTGCGGCAGGCGATGCTGCAGGCGCCGCAGCCGACGCAGCGCTGCAGATCGATGACCATGGCGTAGCGGGGCATGGGCCTTCCTCCTTATATTTTCTCGATCCGGACGCGGGTTGCGGCGTGGCGCACCGTGCTGCCGCTCAGCCGATCGTAGACCGCGGGGATGACCTCGTTGTTGTTGCCGCCGCGGGGGATCTTGCCGAAGACCTTGGAGGCCACCCGGCCGTACACCCAGTGGCCCTGGCCGTAGCACTTGGCGACCGTCCCGGGACGCACCCCCTCCCACAACTTGGCGGTGCACTCGAGCTTGCCCGTGGGGGAGACGATGCGGATCTTGTCGCCGTTCTTCAGGCCCAGCTTGGCCGCATCGACCGGGTTGATCTTGGCCACGTCGTCCCAGGCGGAATCGCCGGGGTCGACGTCCTTGAATTCCTGGTACCAGGTGCAGTTGGCCGAGCGGCCCTCGCGGTTGAGGCGCGACTTGTGGTCCACGAAGAGGAGCGGGTACTCCTTCGGGTCGCCGAGCGTGGAGGGCTCCTCGTAGTGCGGCACGAAGGCGAGCTCCCCGCGCGCCTGGTAGCCGCTCACCTCGAGGATGTCGTCGACGGTCGTGTTGTGTTTCTTCGCATGCTCCTCGAGCGCCGCCTTGAGGGTCTCGCTGTAAAACTCGAACTTCTTGGTCACCGTGTTCATCTGGCCCCAGCGCTTGCGGTAGGGGTAGGGGGCCGAGTTCCAGACCCCCGCCCGGCGGAACTCCTCCCAGCCGTTGAACTTGTCCCCGCCCTGGTATTTCGCCGGGTCCCAGAGGTTCTGGGTCGTGTGCTTGACGCAAAAGAGCGCGAATTCCTTCTCGTCGGCCGGCTCCCTGCCGGTCTCCGGATCTTTGATCGTCTTGAAATAGCGGAGCAAATTGTCGAACCCGCGCTCGGCGAGCTTTTGGGCGATCAGCCAGGGGATCTCGGTCTCGTCGATCTTCGCCTCGCCCATCGGCTTGATCACCGGCTGCATGAGCGTCACGTGGCGGTAGCCGTTTCCCGAGGACTTCACCCAGCCCCACTTCTCGAAGAGGTGGTGGGTGTCCGGCAGCACGATGTCGGCGAACCAGGAGAACTCGGAAGCGTTCGTCGTGATGTGGACGAGGAAAGGGATTTTCGCGAGCGCCTGGTTCCATCGCTCCGGCTGGGTGGCGGAGAAGTTGAAGTTGTTCATGTAGGCGATCGCCACCTTGATGTCGTAGGGGTCGGCGTTCAAGACCCCGTCGGCGGCGCGATTCGTGACGACCGCCGAGCCGGGTTTCCCGGCGTTGATGCAGGGGAAATCCTTGCGGCCGCGGTGGTCGATCTTGGCCATCTTCGACCCCTTCTTGGCGGTTTCGTCCAGGAAATCGTCCCACTTGGGGAACTTGGAGGTGTACTCCTTGTTGTTGACGAGCGTCCCGCCCAGGTTGTCGCAGGCGCCGGTGATCCCGTTCAGGCAGTGGCAGATCATGCTGGCATAGGCCCCGCGCACCTGCATCACCGGGCCGCCGCCGACCCAGGAGATCGACTGCGAGCCCGCCTTGCCGTAGTCGGTCGCGACCCGCACGATCTGCTCGACGGGGAGCCCCGTGCGCTCGGCCGCCCACTCGGGGGTCTTGTCCTTGAGCGCGAGGTTCCAGAATTTGACGATTCCGTGGGTGTGCTTCTCCTCGAAGCTTTCGGGGTCGACCTCCTGGCCGGCGACGAAGAGGTTTTTCCCCTCCTTGAAGTCGCCGACGAACTCCCGGCTCCACATCCCCCCGGTGAGCAGCACGTGGGCGATGGCCGCGGCGAGCGCCCCGTCCTGCCCCGGCTCGATCGGGAGCCACTCGTCGGCCTTGGCCGCGGTCGCCGAGAGCCGCGGCTCCACCACGGCGATGGTCGCCTTGCCGACGATGTCGCCCCAGACGCTCGAGTAGTAGGAGACCTGGCGGTTCGCCGCGAGGGGATCGGCCCCCCAGATGATGATGTACTTGGTGTTCAGGACGTCGTACTGGCGATAGTCCCAGTACCCTTCGGTGTAGAACGGGCCGAACTTCTCCGCCTCGGCGCAGATCGCGCTGTGGGAGATGTTGTTCGGCGAGCCGATGATCTTGGTCATGGCGTCGTAGATGATATCGCGCATGTAGGTGTAGCGCCCGCGCATGAGCATGTACTTGTGCGTCTCGTTGTTCTGGCGCAGCGCCATGATCCGGTCGGCGATGGTGTTCAACGCCTCGTCCCAGGTGATCGGCACGAACTTGGGGTCCTCGCCGCGGCCCTTCTTGGGGTTGGTGCGCTTCATCGGGACCTTGACCCGGTCGGGGTCGTAGACCTGCTGGAGCGCGAGATGGGCCCGCGGGCAGCTCGCCGCCCCGTTCACCTTGGAGCGCTTGTTGCCGTGGACCTTGATGGCCCGGCCGTCCAGGACGTAGACCTCCTTCGCGCACCACGAGGTGCACCCCTGGCAGGTCGAGGGGATCCACGTTCCGGCCTCGCCCCCGGCCGGCTTCCCGCTCTGGGCGAGCGCCCGGAGATCGGGCGTGAGCGCCTTCCCCAGGGTGAGCGCCGCACCGGCTGCCGCGGTCGCCTTGACGAAGCCGCGGCGGGTGAGGCGGGGCCCTGACCCTCGGCCGACATCATCTCTCACGTTTTCGGGGTCGGTCTTTTCCATTTTCCCTCCGCTTGCTGATGATCATTCCTCGGCCGGCGGTCGAGTCGATTTGCCGGCGGAAACATCGGACCTGTCCTCTTCTATGGATTTCAGCCAGTAGAGAAGCTCCTCGGGGTCCACCGGCTTGGTCAGACAGGCATAGATGTGTTTCAAAAAAGATTCTTTGAGCTCCGGGTGAAATCGTTCCCTGGAGACGCACAACAAGGGTTTTGCGGGAGTGCGCAGGGAAAGCTCGCGGATCGTCGGGTTGACGGAAAGAGGGAGGTCGATATCCAGGATGACGGCCTTGACGGCTGTCCAATCCATGTCTTGAAGCCGCTCATCGAGCGTGGACACGATGACGGGCCGGTATCCTGCGCCGGTGAGGATTCGTGACATGACGGCTTGTTCATTCGGATCGATGCACAACAAAACCGTCCAGTCTTCAGCATTCGCCGATCGTCGGCTCATCGAAAGGCTCATCGCAGGGGGCCGGCGGAGAGGAATCCTCCCGAAGCGATGGACTTCGGAGTACGGCAACCCTTCGTTTCTGCAAAATGATGTGCAAAACCAGTACCGACCGAGGCGTTGAGGGGTTCGGTTGAGGCCGAGGCGTGTTCGGGCTGTTTTTTGTCTCCAAGATTTCGGAGGATTGAAAAGAGGAAAACATCGAGAATCGTCGGGGCGGAGGGGTAACGCCCGGCACCCCGGCGAAAGCGGAACCTGTTCGATTTCCGGACGGTAAAATCTAAAGACGATCGATCAGTAGTTTTTTTAAGATGTTGGATTGTTCGAAAAGCGGATAATGCCCGCGATCGAGCAGGCAGCAGACACTCCTCCTGGGAACACGCCGCATTCTGGGGCTCAGCCCCATCAATGAACGGTGGGCGGGATCAGCCCATGTTTTTTGATCTTTTCGTAGAGCGTGCTGCGGCTGATGCCGAGGCGTTGGGCCGCCTCGGTCTTGTTCCAGTTGCACTCTTCCAAGACCTCCCGCAGCAGGCGGGCCTCGTTGCCGATGATCGTTTTCGCGGAGGAGGCTGCGGAGGGGGTTTTTGTGTCCGCCTCGGCGAGCGAGGGGGGAAGATCGGTCACCTCGACCCTCCGCCCCTTGGCGAGGACGACCGCGTGCTCGACCGTATTCTCCAGCTCGCGCACGTTTCCGACCCAGCGGTGGTGGAGGAGCCGGCGCATGGCCTCCCGGGTGAACCCGGCAAGTTGCTTGTTCTGCTTGGCGGCGAAGCGCCGCAGAAAGTGCTCGGCCAGCAGGGGAATGTCGTTTGGCCGCTCGCGCAGCGGCGGGAGCTGGATGGGGATGACGTTCAGGCGGTAGAAGAGGTCTTCGCGGAAGCGGCCCGCCTTCACCTCCTCGACGAGGTTGCGGTTGGTGGCGGCGAGGATGCGCACATCCACGGCGAGCGTCTCCTCCCCGCCCAGGCGCTCGAATTTCTGGCTTTGCAGCACGCGCAAGAGCTTGATCTGGGCGGAGGCCGGGATTTCGCCGATCTCGTCGAGGAAGACCGTCCCGCCGTGGGCCTGCTCGAAGCGTCCCGAACGCCGGCGCGTGGCACCGGTGAAGGCCCCTTTCTCGTGGCCGAAGAGCTCGCTTTCGAGAAGCGTGCTGGGGTAGGCCGAGCAGTTGATCACGACGAAAGGCTTGCCCTGCCGCGGGCTCAACTCGTGGATTGCGCGTGCGACGAGTTCCTTTCCCGTGCCGCTCTCCCCTTGAATCAGGACGGTCGCATCCGTCGGGGCCACCTCCTCGATCAGCCGGTAGATGACGAGCATCCGGGAATCCTTGCCGATCAGCCCGCAGAACCCCGAAGAGGGCTCGACGCGGGCTTTCCAGGCGTGGTGCTCGCGCTCGTGGTGCAAAGCGCGCCGGAGGGAGCCGGAGGCCTGGGTGAGGATGAGCTCGACCCGATCGATTTCGCGCGTGACGCAGGCGCAGTCGGCGGGGCAGCCGACCGCCATGGCGCCGAGCGGCTCCTCGCGATGGTAAAACGGGAGCAGGGCCAGCCGCCCGGCCTTGCCGAGCGCGACCGGCAGGGCGTCGCCGGGGATCTTTTCTCGATCGAGGAAGCGCACGCCGCGGCCTTCACGGATGGCCGCGCGGATCGGCGCCGCGGTCGTTTCCTCCAGCCGGACGATCCCCGTTTCCGCGGCGAAAATGACCTCTTCGGTTTCGGGCGCGACCAGCATCAGCGCGATCTTGGGGCAGACCGAGACCTCCCGCAGGGCGCGCAGGAGATGCCGGCAAACTTCGAGCAGGTCGACCCGCGAGGAGAGCTCCTGCGAAATGGAAAGCGAGAGCTCCAACCGACGGTTGGCCCGATCCAGTTCGCGGTTGCGCGCTTCGAGTTCGCGGTGTGAGGACTCGAGCTTTTGCGCGTGTTCGCGTAGCCGCCGGATGAGGTCGTTGAAGGCCGCGGCGAGGCGTGCGACCTCCCCCTGCGATCGGGGCGCGAGGGGAAGCGTCGCGGGGTCCTCGGAGACCTGCCCCATCGACTCGGCAAGTTGCCGGAGGGGTTGCGTCAGCCGATAGAGAAACAGCTGGGCGGCGCCGAGCGCCGCGGCCAGGATCAAGGCCGTGACCAGAAAGATCTCCAGCCGCAGGGCGGCCACCTTCCGTCGCAGGGGTTCCTCGGAAAACCCCATGCGCAAAGTCCCGGCGCGGCCGCCGAAGATCGGCCAGGCGAGGTCGAGAAAGTGCTCTCCCTTCTCGGAGACGAGGCGTGCCCGGCTTCCGCCCTCGGGGGCGGAGGCCGTGTTGGCCGCGACCAGCCCCGCGGGCACGCCCTCCTTGAAGGTGTGGCTGAGAACTTCGCCCTCGTGCAGGATGAAAATGTAGGAAACCGCGGGGTGGCTTGCGATCTGGGCCTCGATCAGCCGCTGCAGGCCGGCGAGATCGTGGATGAGGATCCGCTCGGCTGCGTCCAGGGAGAGCTTGTGTGCGACCTGCTCCGCCTGGGCCGTCGCCCCTTCCCGGAGGCTTGCGCCGTAGCGTTCCGCGGCGAGAAGCGAAATCAGGACGCCGGTGGCGAGGACCAGGAAAGCGGTGGCCGCCCAGAGGGTGTTTTTCAACGTCAGCGGGCGCATGGGGTCAGGGTCTCCCGCCCGGGTTCAGCGCCGCATGCATGCGGCGGATCGGGTCGTACCATGCTTCCTGAGGGGGAACGAAGCGCTCGATCCCGAGCGCCTGAAGGATGCGGCCGCCCTCGGGGTCGGCGTGCATGGAGAGCACGATCTCCTGCAGCCGCTCTACCAGGGGTTCGGGCAGCTCCCGCGAGGCGACGAGAGGCGGGCTGCCGAAGGGCTCGGAGCGAAGGATCACCCGGCCGGCGGAAGTGAGCTCGGGACGGGTGCGCGCGAAGTACTCCCATTGATGGCCGTCAACGGCGGCGCCGTCGACGAGCCCGCGGGCGACCGCCAGAATGGAGTTGTCGTGGCTGTAGGTGAAGATCGCCTTGCGGAAAAAGGCCTCCGGGCGCTCCCCGCGGGCGGCGAGCCAGTACCGCGGCACGAGGTGACCGGTGTTGGATTCCGGGTCGGTGAAGGCGAAGACCTTTCCCCGCAGGTCCTCGAGCGCGCCCGCCGGGCTTTGGCGGGGGACGATGAGGTAGGATCGGTAGAACGCCTCCCCCCCCACGACCGGCGCCGCAAGGGCCCGGAAACCGAATTGTTCGCGAAAGAGGGCATACGGGCCGGAGCAAAGAAAGGCGAGATCCACCTCGCCGCGGGGAAAGAGGTCGTTCACCTCGCCGTAGGTCCGGCGCTGGATGAGGCGGATCGCCCGGCCGGAGCGGCGGCCGAGATAATCAAGCAGCTCTTTATAATGGATCAGCGTCTCTTCCGGGGAGATCATCGCCGCGACGGCGACGCGGAGGACCCCCTCCGCCGGGCTCTCCCTGCCGGGGCCCGTGAACACCGGGCTTGTGGAGAAATCGACCGGCTGGTATTCCGCCTCCGGGCCGCAGGCGAGCGGAAGGATCAGGATCGCGGTCAGCGCGAAGCGGGCAAGCCGTTTCCCCCTGAAGCACCGGTTGGCCGAAGTTCGGGGGAAGGGAATCATCGTTCGAATCACTGAACCAACTTCAGATATTCGCAATCCATTCTTCTTCTCCCCTACTAACAATCGCGCAAACTCAGGTCAAGGAGACTCTCTTGACAATCGGAAACGGTTTGCTATATTGCCATGTATGAATATGAATGCCGCTCTCAAAACCCTGACCCGAACGATGAAGGCGCTTTCCGACCCCAGTCGGGTGCGGATTCTCAAGTACCTCCAGCATCGCAGCGGGATGTGCGTCTGCGAGTTGACGGCGCTTTTGCACGTTTCGCAACCGACGGTCTCGAAACATTTGAAACTGCTTGAAGAAACAGGTTTCGTCGAGTCCTCGAAACAGGGCCTGTGGGTGAACTACGCCCTCGCCCGTCGTCCCGAAAACCCCTTTGCGGCGGCGATGCTGCGCGAGCTTTCCGGCTGGCTGGAGGAAGAGCCGGCAATCCAAGACGAGTTGGTGCGCGTGCGCCATGTCCGCCGCGAGGTCGTGACCGGGAGACAACCCATCGCCCCAACCTGAGCGTGTCGCCAAGGGAAACTCGGCCGTGGAGAAAGGTCCGAGTTTAGGGGGAAGAAGTTTGTTTTTTTCTCTTCGCCATGCAGGGGGAACCGATCCATGAAAGCAAGCTGTGCCTGTTCGACAACCGGGCAAGCGACGGAGGGCCGCGCCGAGTCCGCGCCGGCGGAAGCGTTTGAAGAACCGAGCCTGATCGAGTGGCGGAGCATCGCCAAGCCGCTCTTGGCCATCGTTTCCGCCTTTCTCGTGTTTTATTTTCTCCCGGTCGAGAGTTCGCGCCTGCAAGAGGCGGTGATCTCTTCGCTTGCCCTCACGCGGTGGTATGCACGCGAGCACGTTCTTCTTTGTCTGGTGCCCGCATTTTTCATCGCCGGGGCGATCGCGACCTTCGTCTCCCAGGCGGCGGTTATGAGGTATCTCGGCGCGGGCGCCCGCAAGGTGCTCGCCTACGGGGTCTCCTCGGTTTCGGGGAGCATCCTCGCCGTCTGCTCCTGCACCGTGCTCCCCCTCTTCGCCGGGATCTGGAAACGGGGGGCGGGGCTGGGGCCGGCGATCGCCTTTCTCTACTCCGGACCGGCCATCAACGTGCTGGCCATCGTGATGACCGCCCGTGTTCTCGGCCTCGAGATCGGGATCGCCCGCGCCGTGGGGGCGATCTCCTTCAGCGTGGTGATCGGGTTCATCATGTACCTGATCTACCGCAAGGAGGAAACCGAGAAAGCACAAGCCGCGCTACACCTGCCGGAAGCCCCCGTGGCGCGTCCCCTGTGGCAGAATGCGGTGCAATTCGCCCTGCTCGTGGCCGTGCTGATCTTCGCCACCTGGAGCCGCTCCGAGGATGAGGCCGACCTTCTCTGGAACGCGGTCTATGCCGTGAAATGGTGGCTTGCGGGAATCGCCGGCGCCGGCCTGGGAGTCGTCCTCGTCGCCTGGTTCCGGGTACCGGCGGCCAAGATCGCCGCCGCCGCGGCGATCGTCGTCGCGCTCGCCTGGCTCTTTCCCGGCATGCCGCTTGCCGCATTCTCCGCCGCGATCGTGGCCTTCGGCTGGATTCTCGGCTCGACCCGGGGCGAGACGCAGTCCTGGTTTCTCTCCTCCTGGGATTTCGCCAAGCAGATCACCCCTCTTCTCCTCGGCGGGGTGCTCGTGGCCGGCCTCCTTCTGGGGCAGCCCGGCACCGAAGGCATCATCCCCTCCGCCTGGGTCGAGCGCCTGGTCGGCGGGAACTCGCTCGCCGCGAACCTCTTCGCGGCCGTGGTCGGGGCCTTGATGTACTTTGCCACCCTGACCGAGGTGCCGATCCTGCAGGGGTTGATCGCCTCCGGGATGGGCAAGGGGCCGGCGCTGGCCTTGTTGCTTGCCGGGCCGGCGCTCAGCCTGCCCAACATGCTCGTCATCCGCAGCGTCATCGGGACGCAGAAGACCGTGGTCTATTGCAGCCTGGTCGTCGCCCTCTCCACGGTCTGCGGCATGGTGTTCGGGGCCTATTTCGGATGACCGGGATGGAAGGAGCCTCGTCATGACCGGCCCGGAAGTCGTGCAGGTACGCATCGGCGGCCATCTCGTGGGCCTGATCGGCCTGAAGACGATTCTCGAGGAGGTGGCGCGGGAATTCGCCGACGGCGACCGCGCCGCCGTCGAGGAGGCGTTGCTCGAGCGGGTGAGCCGGGCGAACTACGTCGCCCCTGCGGCCCGCGAGGCCTACCGTGCGGGTCTCTACCGCGAGTATTGCAAATTCATCGGTCGTCCGCTCGCCGAGGAGGAAGACGGCACGGTTGTGGTCAAGGTCCTGGGCCCGGGGTGCCCCGAGTGCGACCGCCTGGAAAAAGACCTGATGGCGGTGCTCGCCGAGCTCAAGCTGCCCGCGGACCTGGAGCACGTGCGCGATATCCGCGAAATTGCCTGCTACGGGGTGATGGGCAGCCCGGCGCTCGTCATCAACGGCAAGGTGGTCGCGGTCGGCCGCGTCCCCTCCCGCAACCAGCTCCGGGAGTGGCTGAGGGCGGCGGCCGGAACATGACCGCAGGCGGCGACCCTTGCACCGGCAGGGCGGCCATGCCATCTTTCTCCAAGGGGAATGGAAGCGTGAAAGGAGATTTGCGAAATGAACATCAAGGTCCTGGGGCCGGGATGCCCCAAATGCCAGCAGACCGAGCGCATCGTCCGGGAGGCCGTGGCCGAGGCCGGCGTCGATGCCGTGGTCGAAAAGGTGACCGACATGCTGAAGATCGCCGATTACGGGGTCTTCGGCACCCCTTCGGTCGTGGTGGACGGCGAGGTCAAGTGCGTCGGCAAGATCCCCACCAAGGAAGAAGTGAAGCGGTGGCTTAACGCGTAAAACGCAGCCCGGACCGCAACGGCGCCGTCCCCGGAGCCGCGTTGGGGCAGGGGGGCGGCGCGCGCATGAGGAGACGTTGATCGGGAGGAAAGGAGAGCGCGTTCTATGGCCCAGGAGTGTTGCGCAACCGGAAACGCCATCATGATTCTCGCCTGCTCGGGCGGCTCGAACGTGGGCCAGATCGCCAACCAGGCCGCGGTCGAGCTCACCCAGGAAAAATTCGGGACGATGTATTGCCTGGCCGGGATCGGCGGGGGGCTGCAAGGATTCATCCAGTCCGCGAAGGATGTGCCCGTGATCGCCGCCATCGACGGCTGCGCCGTCGGCTGCGCCCGAGCGACCCTCCAGCGGGCCGGGATCGACTCCTTCCGGCACGTCGTGCTCACCGCGCTGGGGATCGACAAGAACAAGAATTTCCAGTTGAACCCGGAAGATGTGCGCCGGGCGAAAGAGGCCGTGCGCGCCGCCTGCAACGGCGAGGACGTCGCCGTCTTCAAACCGGCCGCCGGGGGCTGCTGCGGATGAGCCGGGCGCGGGCGGCCAGGGTGGGGAGCGCAGGGGTTTTCTTGGCCGTCGCCCTGACGGCCCTCGGGCCGGCGGTGATCGCGGCGGAAGACTTCGGCCACGTCCCCGTTCGGGGCATGGTGACGCTCCTCGATTTGGGCTCCGACCAGTGCGTTCCCTGCAAGCTCATGGCCCCGATCCTCAAGAAGGTCGAGCAGGACTACAAGGACCGGGCGGCCGTGGTCGTGATCGACGTCTACCGCTACCCCGAGCAGGCCAAGCGCTTCGGCATCCGGGCGATCCCCACGCAGATCTTTTTCGACAAGGACGGAAAGGAAGTCTTTCGCCACATGGGCTTCATGAGCGAAAAGGCGATCGTCGAGCAACTGGCGAAGATGGGGGTCAAATGAAGGGATGCACGTTTGCGGCCTGGCTGGCGGTCGTGGTTCTCGGCTGCGCCGCGACGGCCGCCGCGGCGGCGACCGTGGGGGAGCGCTACCCGGGCCTGGCGGGAGGGGTGTTGCGGGCGGCGCGCCTCTCCGAGCTGCCCCCGACGGTCCTGTTCAAAAGCCAGGAGCTCGAGATCCGCGCCAAAGAGGTGGAGCGCCTCTTGCGTGAGGCGCCGGAGGATTGGAAACCCCAGCTCGAGAAAAACCGTTTTTTCCTCCTTGAGCGCGAGGCCGGCCGCCGCATCCTCGTCCGCGAGGCCAGGCGGGAGGGGTCGGCGGGCCCCGGGGTCCCCGACGAGCAGGCCGTCGAGGCCCTCTTCCGGCGCCTGAGCGCCAAGGCGAGCGTTTCTCAGACCGAGGTGCGCGCCTTCTACGAGCAGAACCGCGAGATGATCGGCGGGGCCCCCTACGAGCAGGTCTCGGGAGCGATCCGCCAGATGCTTTTGCAGCAGAAGCAAGAGCAGGCCGTCGTCGATTTTCTCTCCGCCCTGGAGAAGAAGCTCCCCCTCGAAGTGAACGCCGCCTGGCTGCAGGGTGAGGCCGAGCGTGCCCGCGACAACCCCGTCGACCGCGCGCGCCTCTCCGGCAAGCCGACCCTCGTCGAGTTCGGGGCCACGGGCTGTGTTCCCTGCGACAGGATGCAGCCCATTCTCGAAAAGCTCCGCGAGGCCCATACCGGGAGGCTGAACGTGGTTTTCGTGCACGTGGGCGAGGAGAAGGTTCTGGCCGCCCGCCACGGGATCCGGGCGATCCCGGTCCAGGTGTTTTTCGACCGCGAAGGCAAGGAGTTCTTCCGCCACGAGGGCTTTTTCCCCGAGGCCGAGGTGAACCGAGTCCTCGGCCAGATGGGCATCCGCTGAGGAGACCGCCGTGCTGGACGCCTTCTTCATCACCGTCAACGAATGGCTGGTCGGCGGCAGCGGGCTTGCCGCCGTGGGCGCCTTCGCCTGGGGCACGGTCAGTGTCCTCTTCAGCCCCTGCCACCTCGCCTCGATCCCGCTCATCGTCGCCTACGTGGGCGGCCAGGAAAAAGCTCTCGTCCCGCGGCAGGCCGCGGTCTACGCGGTGCTGTTCAGCACGGGGCTGTTTCTCACGATCGCCCTGATCGGCTTCGCCTGCGCGCTTCTCGGCCGGATGCTCGGCGACATCGGGTCGTGGTGGCAGGGGCTCGTGGGCGCGGTCCTGATCTGGGTCGCGCTCGGCATGATGGGTGTCGAATCGTGCTCGGTCTCGGGGAGCCTGCTTTACCGCCTCAATTTCCGGGGCCGGGGCGGTGCGTTCGCCTTGGGGCTGGGCTACGGGGTCCTCTCCGGCTCCTGCACGTTCGGCTTCATCGCCCCGATCCTGGCCCTGATCACCGTCCAGCGGGAGCCGCTGCAGGGGATCGTCCTGATCCTGCTCTTCGGGCTCGGCCATTGTCTGCCGATCGCCGTTGCCGGAAGCTCGACCGCGGCGATCCGCCGGCTCCTCGAAAACAGCGCCTGGCAGGGGGCCGGAAGCTGGTTCCGCAAGGCGGCCGGGGCGGTGATCGGCCTGCTGGGGATTTATTTTCTGCTCAACCCGATCTGGATTCTCTTGCCGGCTTGATCCCGCGCGAGCCAAGGGCGCATCGGCCGGGAGGTTCGTTCATGAGCGTTCACCATGTCCATGCATCGGAGGCCAAGGCGGCGCAAGCCCCCTGCGGCGGCTCGCCGCCGAGCCCCGCCGCGGCGGGAGACGGGCATACCGGCGCCCGCCTGCTGATCACCCTGGCCTTGAATCTCGTGATCCCGCTCGCCCAGGTCGCGGGGGGGGTCGCCGCCGGGAGCGTGGCCCTCATTTCCGATGCCACGCACAATTTCAGCGATTTCGCGGCCGTCCTGATCGCCTACGTCGCCTTCCGGATCGGACGCCGCGGCGCCTCCGTGCGCCACACCTTCGGCTACCGCCGCGCCGAGCTCTTGGCCGCGCTGGTCCAGGTCGGGCTCCTCGCGGGCGCCTCGGCGGTCATCGTCCTCGAGGCCGTCGAACGCCTGCGGCACCCGACGGTCGTGGCGGGCGGGCTGGTCATGGGGCTCGCCGGCCTGGGGGTTGTGGGAAACGGCCTCTCGGCCTGGCTCCTTCACCGCGACGCGCGGCACAGCCTCAACGTGCGCGGCGCCTTCTGGCACATGGTGGGCGACATGCTGACCTCCGTCGCCGTGCTGATCGGCGGGGCGATCCTCACCGTGCGGCCCTGGTACTGGCTCGATCCGCTGCTCTCGTTCGGGATCGTGATCTTCATCCTCAAGAACTCCTGGACCATCGCCCGCGAATCCGGGCTGATTCTCATGAACTCGACCCCGCGGGGGCTCGACCTGGAAGCGGTGCGGCGGCACCTGGAGGCCATCGACGGCGTTTGCGGGGTCCACTACCTGCATGCCTGGAATCTCGCCTCGAGCGGGGTCGCCTTTTCCTGCCATGTGGTCGTTCCCGACCAGGCCGTGAGCCGGACGGAGACCCTGGCCGAGACCTTGCGGCGCGATCTCCGCGAGCGCTACGGCATCGACCACCCGGTCTTCCAGTTCGAAACCGCGGCCTGCGGGAACGGAGAACTTCTCTGCGGCCTCTCCTGCGGCAACGGCAACGGGGGACCTCATGGGCACTGAACCCCGAAGCACAAGCGCCCGACGAGGCGGCGCGGGCTGGATCGAGCTTGCGGCGCGGCTGCTGTTGGGCGCGGTGTTCCTTTACGCGAGCCTGGACAAGATCGCGCACCCGGCGGCCTTCGCCCAGGATGTCTACAACTACCAGATTCTGCCCGACGCCCTGGTGCACCTGGCCGCGCTTGTTCTTCCCTGGCTCGAACTGTTCCTCGGCCTGTGCCTGATCACGGGCTTCTGGCTCCCCGGCTCCGTCCTCGCGGCGAACGGCCTGCTCGTCGTCTTCGTCGGCGCGCTCGCCTTCAACGCCGCGCGGGGCCTGGACATCCACTGCGGCTGCTTCAGCACCGGGAGCGCGGGGCCGGCGACGGCGACCGAATGGGTGCTCTTGCGCGATGCCCTCTTTCTCGCCGTGGGGCTGACCCTGTTCTACACGGTCTTCTTCGCGCGCAGGACGGCCGGGAGCATCGTCCTTGTCTTTTCCGCCGCGCTGTGGGTGACCGCCGGGGCGGGCGCCGCCGAGACCGGCGCCCCTGTCGCCTTTTTCCCCCAGCCGCAACACGCCTTCGGGACCGCGATCGAGGGCGACGTCGTGCGCCACGAGTTTCTGGTGCAGAACCGGGGGACGGCCGAGCTGCGGATCGAAAAGATCAAAACGGGCTGAGGCTGCACGGCGGCCTCGGTGACGAGGCTCATCCCCGCCGGCGGCGAGGGCGCGATCCGGGTGGAGGTCAAGACGGCGGGCTACGCCGGCCGCGAGATCCAGGAAGCGGTGGTGGTGCACACCAACGACCCGCGGGCGGCCGTGGTCGAATTGCGGATCAGCGGGCGGGTGGAGGCGTTCGCCGACATTCGCCCCCGAACCCTTTTCCTGCGGGCGAAAGCGGGGGAGACGGCGAGCGCCGTCGCGCAGATCCTGCCGCGGCCGGAGCGGCCCTTTGCGATCAAGAACCTCCGGGCCGTGCGGGGCCGCGACATCCGGTTCCAGCTCGCACAAAAGGCGGGACCTAAGGGGCCGGTCTACGAGCTCACGGTGTTCAACACCCGCAAGGAGCCCGGCCGGATCGCCGACATCGTCGTGATCGAGACCGACCACCCCGACCGTCCGGCGCTGCAGGTCATGGTGACGGGCGAGGTGCAATAGGAATGGAGCCGCGCGCAGAGATTCCTCGCAGAAGGAAGGCCCGGATCTTTCATTCGAAACCCTTCCGGATGATTGCGGCTGACGACGAAGAAACCAAGGCCATGGCGGTCTTGAACCGCAAACCAGAACCCGCAGGCGGGGGAAATCCGCTTTCGGCATGGCGGCAGGCCGCCTGGCAGGCGCTCGCCCTCCTCGTGTGGAGCGCGGCCGTCGCGCTCGCGGTGAACGCCCTCCGACCGGACCGAATCGCCCTGGTCGGCGATTTTTCCCCCGCGGCGCGGTTCACCGCGCCGACCGGCGAGCGGATCGACATCCCCCTCGAGGAGGCGGAAAAGCTCTTCTTCACCCGGGCCGCCGTCTTCTTCGATGCCCGGCCGGCCGAGGAGTACGCCAACGGGCACATCCGCGGTGCCCGCAGCCTGCCGCCGCAGGATCTCGATCTACGCTTCCTGGAGTTGACCGCCGACCTCGACCTGGAGACCCCGATCGTCACCTACTGCGACGGGGAGACCTGCACCTTGAGCCACGAGCTCGCCCTGTTCTTCCGGGATGCGGGGTTCCGCAACGCCCGCGTGCTCGTGAACGGCTGGACGCTCTGGCGGCAGGCGGGGTTGCCCGCGGAGACGGGTCCGCCCGAACGCTGATGCCGGCTTCCCCGCAGGCGGGAAAGCCCAAGGGGTTCGAAGAAAGGAGAAAGATCGTGAAACGAGGCCTGGCCCATGTCGTGACCGGACTGCTGGCGGCGATCGTTTTTCTCGGGGGGGCCGTCTCCCCGGCCGACGCCCAGTGCCCACCGCGGGAGAAGATCCAGCAGGTCATCTCCCGCTTCGAGGCGCCGGACCGCAGCCTGGTCGGTCTCCAGCCGACGGGATTCGAGAACCTCTGCGAGGTGCAGGTGCGCCTGAACCAGCGGGTGCACATTTTCTACACCGGGCCTTCGGGCGACTTCCTCATCATGGGCCAGCTCTACGAGGCGAAGACCGGCCGCAACCTCACGCGCGAAAAAATCGAGCAGGTGAACCTCTTCAGCGCCGAAGAGATGAAACGGCTCGAGGCCCTCACCGTGATCCGCCTGGGGGACGGCCCGAAAACCCTCTTCTACGCCACCGACCCTCATTGCCCCTACTGCAAGAAGGGCGAGGAGACGCTGAAAAAGCTCGCCGCCCAGGGCGAGATCACGGCGCGGATCCTCTTTTTCCCGCTCGACTCCTACAAGGATTCGCGGTCCCAGTCGATCGCCGTGATCTGCGACAAAAAGTCCCTGGACGATTTCCACAACGGCTACCTCTCCGAAAACCAGTGCGCCGAAGGGGAACGGGTGGTCGAGGAGACCCGCGAGATCCTCTCCCGCAAGGGGGTGACCGGAACGCCGACCTACATTTTCATGGATGCGCGCTACCACTCCGGGCTTTTAGAGGAGGCCGAGCTGCGGCGCCGGCTGGGGCTCTCCGACGCGGGGGCCGGTGCGAAGTCCGGCAAGGCGAAATGAGCCGTGCGCAAACGAGTCGAACCCATGCCCGTTTCTCCACCGAAGATCACCCTGAAACTGGACGCTGAGGGGCGCTTGGCGCTCCCGGAGGCGTTGAGGAAACGCTGGGGCCTGGAACCCGGGTCCGCGGTGGAGGTCCGCACGACCCCCCAAGGGCTCCTGGTGTTCCCCCAGGACCCCCCGCTCGCCAAGATCTATCTTGAGCCGACCTCGCGCTGCAATCTCGACTGCCGCGGCTGCATGCGCCGCAGCTGGGAGGAGCCGACCGGGATGCTCTCGAGCGCGCTCTTCGAGCGCCTGATCGCCTCCCTCCAGCGGGTGCCTTCCTTCGGCGCCATGTCCTTTTGGGGCATGGGCGAGCCCCTGCTTCACCCGCGGATCGCGGAGATGGTCGCCGCCGTCGCCTCCCTGGGCGCGGAGACCGAGCTCGTCACCAACGGCCTGCTCCTCTCGCGTCAAGCGGCGCGCGATCTCATCGAGGCCGGGCTCGATCGGCTCATCGTCTCGGTGGACGGGGCCTCCCCCGAGGGCCATGCCGCGGGGCACGGCGGCGCGGACCTGGCGACGGTCCAGGCGAACGTGCGCGAGCTCCGCCTGCTGCGCCACGAGCGGGGCGGGGCGAAGCCCGAGATCGGCATCGAGTTCGTCCTCGGCCGCGGCAACCTCGCGGAGCTCAAAAGGCTCCGCCGGCTCGCCTTCGAGATGGGCGCCGCCTTCATCATCCTGACGAACCTCATGCCCTACGTGGAGGAGTTGAAAGAAGACATCCTCTACTGGATGGCGGCGGAAAAGCCTTGGACGAACGGCGGCTCGCCCTTCTATCCCCGCCTGACCGCCCCGCGGGTGGACGCGCGGCCGGAGAACCTCGCGGCCTTGAACGAGCTCGTCTGGTCGGGTTGCGCGGCCGAACCGGTGCCGCCGCGGCCGCGCAACCCCGAGGCCGACGGCCACTGCCGTTTCGTCGAGCAGGGGGCCGCCGCCGTGGCCTGGGACGGCGGCGTCAGTCCCTGCATTCCCCTGATGCACTCCTACCGGTGCTTCGTCCTGGGACGCGAAAAGCGGATCCGGCGCTGGACCGTGGGCAACATCGCCAACGAGGAGATCGACGCCATCTGGAACCGGGAGGAGTACCGGAGCTTCCGCCGCCGCGTGCTCGAGTTCGACTTCTCGCCCTGCGTCCACTGCGGCGGCTGCGATTTCGCCGCGTCGAACGAGGAGGACTGCTTCGGCAACCGGCATCCCACCTGCGGGGATTGCCTCTGGGCGCGGAACATCATCGTCTGCCCGTGAGGGAAGATCGCGAGGCCCTGCCGCCGGGGCGGGGCCGTCGTGCGGCGCGGAAGCCGCTTCGCCGTTTGCGAGGAGTGCCCATGGCGCGTTTTCGCCCGCTTTGCCTTTCGCCCACGCATTGCTGCACGATCGTCGAGAGCGTGAGCGAGGGGGTGGTCACGATCGATGCGCAAAAGCGGGTCACGTGCCTCAACCCGGCCGCCGAGCGGATCACCGGCTGTTCGGCCGCGGAGGCCGTGGGCCGCAAATGCTTCGACGTCCTGCGGGCCGATCTCTGCTCCCGCCGCTGCCCCCTCGATGCCTGCCTGAGCGGCCAAGGACCTCGGATCGACCAGCGCGCCGTCCTCTAAGTGTGGATCCGGCCGGAACACCTGCCGCAGGAAATCCGCGAGGAGGCCCGGGAAGCCGTCCGCCGCCCGTCGCCGGAAGCGGCCGTCGAGGCCGAAAAGATCCGGGCCGTGCTCGCCGGCGGGGGAAACCGCGACGCCGCGGCGCGCGCCCTCGGGATCAGCCGCACGACGCTGTGGCGTCGCATGCGGAAACACGGGTTGTTCGCCGTCGCCCCCGCATCGAGCCGCAAAAGACGCCCGCCGGTCAAGACGGCTTGAGGCGGTACTTTTTCAGCTTGTAGCGCAGCATCCGTTCGCTCAACCCCAGCCGCTCGGCGGCGCGGCTCTGGTTCCCGCCCGCCTCCTCCAAGGCCTCCGCGATCATCCGCCGCTCGAGCCTTTCCACGGCCTGGCGCAGGCCCTGTCCCCCATCCGGGACATGTGCGGGGTCGACGGCCGATGGCCTGCGGCCGAAGGGCAAATCGTCCGTGGTGACGAGCTCCCCCCGGGCGAGCACCACGGCGCGCTCGATGAGGTTTTCCAGCTCGCGCACGTTTCCCGGGTAGTCGTACTTGAGAAGCTGGTCCAGGGCTTCCCGGCTCACCCCGGTTACGGCCTTGCGGTTTTCGCGGGCGAAGCGGGCGATGAAATGGCGGACCAGCGGCGGGATATCCTCGCGGCGATCGCGCAGCGGCGGGATGGACAGCGAGACGACGTTCAGCCGGTAGTAGAGATCCTCGCGGAAAGCGCCCGCGGCGATTTTGGCCTCGAGATCCTGGTGCGTAGCGCTGATCAGGCGCACGTCGGCCCGCAGCGTCTGGTTGCCGCCCACGCGTTGGAATTCGCCCTCCTGGATCAGCCGCAAGAGCTTGACCTGGACGGCGGGGGAGATATCCCCGATCTCGTCGAGAAAGAGCGTTCCCCCGTCGGCCAGCTCGAAGCGGCCGATCCGGCGTTGGGTGGCGCCGGTGAACGCGCCGCGCTCGTGTCCGAAGAGCTCGCTTTCGATCAAGGTTTCGCTGAGCGCGGCGCAGTTCACGACGATCAGGGGTTTTCGGGAACGCGGGCTCAGGCGATGGATGAGGCGGGCGAAGAGTTCTTTTCCGGTTCCGCTTTCCCCCCGCACCAGAACCGTCGCCTGGCTTGCCGCGACCCGGCCGGCGAGATTGACGAGCTCGGCCATCGACGGGCTGCGGTAGACCAGCTCTTCGGGATTGAGCCCCCGCTCGGCGAGCTGCTCGCGGAGGAGTTCGTTTTCGCGGCGCAGGGTGCGGTGGCGGCCGATGCGCTCGATCACGCACAGCAACGCGTCCAGGTCGACGGGTTTCCCGAGGTAATCCGCCGCCCCCGCCTTCATGGCCGCCACCGCACTGTCCACCGTGCCGTAGGCGGTGAGCAGGATCACGTCGAGCTCGGGGTTGATCCGCTTGGCCTCCGCGAGCACCTCGAGGCCGGTCAAATCGGGCATGCGGAAATCCAGGATCGCCAGATCCAGGCTTGACGCCCGAATGGCCTCCAGGGCGGTCCTCCCGTTTGCCGCCTCCATCAACCGGTGGCCCTGACCGGCGAGGAAGTCCCGCAACATTTCGCGCTGGACGCGTTCGTCTTCGGCGACGAGGATGTCAAGCGCTTGCATGGCGTGCTTGCCTACTCCCCTCCTGCGAGCGGCAGCCGGACCGTGCACGTCGTCCCCTGCCCGATGGCGCTTCGGATGTCGAGTTCCCCGCCGTGGGCCCGAATGATCTGCAGGGCGATCGGAAGGCCCAGGCCCAGCCCTCCGGGCTTGGTCGTGTAATCGGGTTCGAAGATCGCCGCCAGGCTCGCGGCGGGGATGCCGATCCCCGTGTCGCGGATTTCGATCTCGGCCTGCCCCGGCGGGCGTGGCCGAAGGACGATGCGGAGGCGGCCGCCTTGCGGCAGCGCCTCGAGGGCGTTTTTCATCAGGTTGAGCAATGCCTGGCGCAGGCGGTTTTCGTCCCCGTTCATGATGGGATCCGTTTCCGGAAAAACGGCCTCGAGGACGACGTGGCGCGCTTTGGCCTCCTCCTCGAAGAGCGTGAGCAACGATGCCAGCAAGCCGCGCAGGGAAACGGCCCGCAGCTCGAGCCGGCCCGCCCGCGACAGCGAGAGAAAATCCTCGACGATGCGGTCGAGCCGCCGGATTTCGCCCCGGACGATCTGCAACAGCTTGGCCGTTTCCTCCGGCCCCCCTCGCCCTTCCCCGGCAGCGGCTTCACGCTGCAAGCGCTGGATCGCGAGGCTTACGGCGTTCAGGGGGTTGCGGATTTCGTGGGCGACGGCCGCGGCGAGCTGCCCCAGGGAAGAGAGGCGCTCGGTCCGGTGGAGGCGCCGCTGCAGCTCCTGGATGCGCCGCAGGTGGCGGTTCTGGTTCCAGGCCAGCAGCAGAATGGCCAGCAGCCCCAATCCGAACATCATCGCCGCGGAAAGGTAGACCTGGCGGCGGTGGTCGCGCACCAGGCCGTCCAGCAAACCGGCCCGCAGCCCGATGCGGGCGAGAACCGGCTCTCCCCCCGTGAGGTCGATGCGGTGAGTCGACAGCAGGACGTCCTCCGGGGTTCCCGGGAGGCGTTGCCATGTCCCTTCCTCCGGCGGCGCGGAGTCCCCCGGGCTGGAGGGCGATTCGCCCAGGCGGACGATTCCCCGCCCGTTGCGATCTTCGATGGCGAGAAAGGCGACTTCCTCGCGCCAGCCTACCTCTTCGGCCGCCTCGCGCAGCGCCCGTCTCAGCCCCCAGCGGCGCAACCCGTCGCGTTCGAAAAACAAAAAAATCGTCCCCGCCGCCGCGCGTCTTCGCAGCCCGATGTAGCCGTAGGCGTCCGGTTCCTCGGTCCAGAGCTGAACGACGATGTCTTCGCCCGGCGGCGGCAGGCGGGAGGGGTCGACGGGCGGGGGGTCCGGAAGACGGCCGACCATGCGGACCGCCCGGCTCTCGGCGTCGAAGACCGCGATCGCCGCCAGTCCCTGCGCGGCGAGAGCTTCCTCAAGAGCCTGCTCGACCTTCACGCCGGAGGAAAGGGCGGCATCGATCTCGGCTGCGGTCTGAACGAGATCGGACACGAGGGCTTCCCGCAGCGCAAAGGCCTCCTCCAGCGCGGGGTCCGCGGCGAGGGGGTCGGAGCTCCCCATCGAGAGCAGTCTGTCCCAGCGCTCAAATTTGCGGTCGGCAAGCAGCTCGATTCCCTGGAGGATGGACTGCGCCCGCGCGTGCATGCCTTCGAGGAGCGCCGCCTCGATCCTGCGGCCGGTGAAGATCGCCGTCGCCAGAAACAGAAGGCAAAAGACCAGGGAAACCGCAGCGATGGCAAGCGGCTGCAAAAACAGCCGTCGTTCCCCTGAAAGGTCAAGGACCCTCGACCACGGCATATCGCGTGCCCGATCCCTTCTTCCCCTCCACCCTACCCTCTTTCGGCAGGCCGGACAAGAGAAGCCCCGGCGGTGCAGGCTCCCATCGGCGCGGAAGAATCCCTTCGACAAATATGTCGATCGCCGCCCTCAACTTCTATTTTTGTCAACCTGTTGAATTTTTTGATTAAAGAGAATTTTCCCCTTCTGCCGGCCCGACAAGAGTTTCCCGGGGAAGATCGTCGCCGAAAACCCGCGTTGCCATCGTAACAGATTGGAAAAACATAGTTTCTCCTATAAGCCGGTTCGCATTTGCGCCTTGGCATGCGGGCTGCAACAACATGGGGGCGAATTCCTCGAGAAAGGAGGATCGGTTCATGAGCTACAAGAAAGGAATCCTGGGAGTAACCGTTGTTCTGCTCCTGACGGCATCGATGGCGATCGCCGGACCCGGCGCGGGCTGGGGCGGAGGCGGTATGGGCTGGGGACCGGGGATGGGCCCCGGCTACGGGAGGGGGGTTGAGAATCTGCCGGGCCTGACGCCGGAGCAGGCGCAGAAGCTGCAAGAGACGCGCAGGAAACACCTCGCCGAAGTAGCCCCGTTGCAGAACCAGCGCCTGGCCAAGCGGTCCGAGCTGCGCGCCCTGTGGGCCGATCCGAATCCGGATCGGGAAAAAATCCTCGCCAAGCAGCGCGAACTGGCCGACCTGGACCTTCAATTGCGGGAAAAGATGACCCAACACCGCTTCGAGATCCGCTCTCTCCTGACCCCCGAGCAGCGCGAGCTTTTGCCGATGATGGGCTACGGCATGGGGGGAGGAATGGATAGCGGCATGGGACCCGGTCGGGGAGGCCGCATGCACGGCATGCGCGGCGGCCGATGGTAACCTCAAACGAAACGAAGGGAGATGTGGCAATGAACGCTAAAACCTGGTTGGCGATCGGAGCGGCGGCGGCGATTCTTTCCGTGTGCGGCGGATCGGCGTTTGCCGGCCCATTCGGCGGCGGGGGATGGGGATGCGGCCTGGGGCCGGCGATGGGGCAGGAGCTCACCGCCGAGCAAGCCGCGGAGATGCAGAAGTTGCAGCAGGACTACGCCACCCGCATCGCCCCCCTGCGCCAGGAACTTTGGGCGAAAAAAACGGAATGGCGGAGCCTGGTCGCAAGCGGCAATCCGGACCCGGACAAGGCCGTCGCCCTCCAGCGGGAAATGCTCGAGATCTCGGAGGAGATGCATCGCGAGATGATCGCGATGAAAAGGAAGATGCTCGATCTGGTTTCCCCGCCCGGTACCAACTGACCGTCCCCGGCGGGCGGGGCGGCGCGGCCCGCCCCGCCCGACCCGGAGCCGCCCTCGAAAGCCCGGAGATGGCGTTCCCATGGCGCTGATCGAAGCCGAAAACGTGGTCAAGACCTACCGCACGGGCGATGTGGCGACCTTTGCCCTGCGCGGCGTGAGCTTCGCCGTTGAGGAAGGGGCCCTTGTTTCGTTTGTCGGGCCGTCGGGGAGCGGCAAGACGACGCTGCTCAACTTGGTCGGATGTCTGGACAGGCCGTCAAGCGGCCGGCTCGTCGTAGCGGGCACGGAAGTCGGTACCCTGGAGGCGGCCGCGGCCGCCCGCTTCCGGGGGCGGCACATCGGGTTCGTCTTTCAGAGCTTCAACCTGCTGCCCGTGCTCACGGTGTTCGAAAACGTGGAATACCCCCTGGTCATGGTGCAACGGCTGCCGGCCGCCGAACGACGCCGGCGGGTGCAGGAGATGCTGGAGGCCGTGGGGATGGAGGATCATCAGCGTAAGCGCCCCGAGGAGCTCTCGGGCGGCCAGAAGCAGCGGGTGGCGATCGCGCGCGCGCTGGTGACCCGACCCGCGCTCGTTTTGGCCGACGAGCCGACCGCCAATCTGGACCGCGAAAACGCGATGACGATCCTGCGCCTGATGAAGTCGATCCGCGACCGCCGTCGCACCACCTTCGTCTTTTCGACCCATGACGCCCGGATCATCGGCGAGGTGGAATCCATCTTCCGACTCGAGGACGGCAGCCTGAAAGCCGAGGGGGAAGGGGTGCGGCATGACGAATCTGTTTAAGATCGCGGCACGCAACCTCCTGCGCTACAAGCGCCGGACGCTTCTCACCTTGGGGCTGATCGTGATCGGGGTCGTGTTCGTCGCCCTCTTCGTGGGCGTGACCGATTCCTTCAAGAACATGATGATCGGGCAGATCACCGATTCCTACATCGGTCACCTGCAGATCCATCGCAAGGGCTACCTCGCGGCCATCGACACCCTGCCGTTGAACATGAATCTCCGGCTGCGCGCCTACGGCAAACTCGAGTCCATCCTCCAGGAGACGCCCGGCGTGGAGAGCTACTCGCCGCGCATCAAGCTGGGCGGGATGTTCAGCAACTTCACCGAGACGACCAGCATCCGCCTGAACGGGGTGGACCCGGAAAAAGAGGTTCGGACCTCACCGCTGCTCATGTCGCGGGTGCTGGACGGCGAAAAGGCGATCCGCAAGGGCGAGATCCTGGTCCCCGAGCTGCTCGCCCGGGGCATGAAGGTCAAGGTGGGCGACCCGGTCGTCGTCATCGCCACCAACCGGGACGGTTCCGTGAACGGCAAGCAGTTCCAGGTCGGCGGGATCCTCGAGGGCGTCACCGGCCCCGGCGGCCGCGACGGCTACGTGCACATCGAGGACGCGGCGGAGCTGTTGCGGATGGAGGAGCTGGAAATCAGCGAGATCGCCGTGCGGCTGAAGGATTTCGGCCGGCTTCAGGCCGTGTTCCAAGACCTCGCGGGCCGCCTCGCCCGGGAGACAAACCCCTCGGGACAGCCCATGTTCGAGGTGCACACCTGGGAGACGCTTTCGCCCTTCTACAACATCGCCCGCATGATCGACCTGATGACGATTTTCATCAAAATCATGCTGGTCGCCATCGTCCTGGTCAGCATCATGAACGTCATGATCATGGCGGTCTACGAGCGCGTGCGCGAGATCGGGACCATTTCCGCCATGGGCACGCCGCCGCGCAGGATCCTTGCGCTTTTTTTGATGGAAGGGATCCTGATGGGGGCGATCGGAGCCGCGTGCGGCATTCTCCTGAGCATCGGGATTTCAGCCGTCCTGAACGCCGCCGGGATCACCTTCGACTTCGGCCGGCAGACCGGCCTGCTGCTCTCGGCGCGGTTGAACCCGGTGGAGCTTCTGGGGGTGGCCGGCATCGTGATCGTCGTCGCCGTGGCGGCCAGCCTGCAGCCCTCGCTCAAGGCCGCGCGGATGGATCCGATTCAGGCCCTCGGCCATGTCTGATGGCTTCGTAAGAAGGTCAATCTCGGCGTTGCGCTTCATCTCGCTGTCGCTGCGGCGTACTCAAAGTACGCCTCGCTCCACGAGATTCGCGCGCCTTGATCTTGACGTTCTTACGGAGCCATCGCAACGAATGCCTTATTGCGAACTCACAAACCGCTGAGGCAGTGGAGACCGGCCCGCCCGGACGCTCAAGCCGAAAGGAAGATGAAATTGTTCAAGCTGCTCGTTGTACTGATATCTCTCATATGTGCCACCGGCGCCTACGCTTTGGACGGGGCTGAAATTCTAGAGAAGGTGGACCGCAACCTCGCCCCGGCCTCCTACGAGCTTTACCGCAAGCTGATCAACATCGAGCCGAACGGCGCCCGCAAAGAGTACGTTCTGTACACGGTGAAGAAGGGGCGGGACCGGGTCGCCGGGGTGTTCCTTTCGCCGGCGAGCGAAAAGGGCCGCAGCACGCTCAGAGTCGGGGAAAACATGTGGCTCTATATCCCCAACGTGGGGAAGCCCGTGCGCATCACGAGCCTGCAGTCGGTGATCGGAGGGGTCTTCAACAACGCGGACATCATGCAGCTCGATTACAGCGACGAGTACGACGTCGTCGCCGTGGAGGAACGGGACGCGGAATACGTGCTCGACCTCAAGGCCAAGACCAAGACCGTGGCCTACGACCGCCTGAAGATGTGGGTGGACCGCGAAAAGATCGTGCCCACGCGCATCGAATGCCGGACCGAGGCCGACATGTTGATCAAGACCCTCTATTTCAAGGACATTCAGGATTTCGGGGGGGGCTTCGTGCGGCCGTCCGTGATCGAAACCGACAGTCCGCTCTACAGGGGCTACAAGTCGATCATGATCTTTGCGAAGCTCAAAGTCCGGGAACTTCCCGACGAGGTCTTCACCCTGACCTACATGCCGAACATCGAATCGTTGCGGCAGTAAGGTTCCGGGCCGCACGGCGGTGCCCCCATGCGCCCAAGAGCGGCGGGTTCCCGTTCGATGCTCACCCGAGGCGGCCTTGCCCTCGCGGCGGGGGCGCTCGTCCTGGGGCTGCTCGCCGTTGCTCTCGGCGCCCAAACGCAGGACTATTCCTTCGACCCCTCCGAAACCGAGAAAAAGCCTTACAGCTTCGGCGGCTACGCCGAGGTGCGACCGATCTTTTTCGATCTCGACCGCGGCGCCGCCCTCTACAAGACCCGGTTCTATGACCGCCGCGTGGGCGATCCGCTTCCCCAGCAGGAGGCGACCCTTCAGCTCGATGCCGGCATCGAGTGGCACGCGTTGAAGGCCTTCCTGCGGCTCAACAACAGCCTCGAGCACAGCTACGACGGCTGGTCGGAGGACGCGAAACCCTACGAGGCCTACCTCGCCGCCAAGCCCTCGCCCTCGCTTGCCGTCACCGCGGGCAAGTTCACCGCCAAGTGGGGAAAAGGCTATGCGTGGAACCCGGTCGCCTTCGTGGATCGACCCAAGGACCCGGACGATCCGGAGCTCAATTTGGAAGGCTTTTACATGGCCGGCTTCGATTACATCAAGAGCTTCGAAGGGCCGCTAAAAACCTTTTCCTTCTCCCCGGTCCTGCTGCCGGTGGACCACGGCCTCAACCGCGATTTCGGGGAATCGGGCCACCTCAACCTCGCCGCCAAGGTCTACTTTCTGCTGTACGACACCGACGTCGATTTCATGTTGCTCAAAGGCGACAGCCGGCCGGATCGCTTCGGGTTCGATTTTTCCCGCAACATCACCCCCAACCTGGAAATCCACGGGGAGTCGGCCTGGATCGACGATGTTCGTCTCAAGAAAGCCGATGCCGCCGGCCAGGTGTCCGAATCCGAATTCGATGCCTGGAGCGGCTTGGTGGGCCTGCGCTACCTGACTCGCAGCGACACGACCTACATCCTCGAGTACTACCGCAACGGCACCGGCTATAGCTCCTCCGAGGCCAGAGACTTTTTCCGGTTCGTCGACCAAGCCTACGACATCTACGTGGATACCGGCAACGCCGCCCCGATCCGGAAAGCTGCCCATCTCGCCCAGGGCGCCTACGGCAGGCCCAACCCCCTGCGCGACTATCTTTACCTCCGCGTCAGCCAGAAAGAGCCGTTCGACATTCTCTATTTCACCCCGGCGATGACCGCCATCCTCAGCCTGGACGACCGCAGCGTCTCGCTCTCCCCCGAGGTGCTCTACACGCGGATCACCAATCTCGAGCTGCGGCTGAAGGCCGTTTTGCTCCACGGCGGCCGCGGGAGCGAATACGGCGAGAAGCCCACCGACGGCCGCCTGGAGTTGAGGCTGCGTTACTCGTTCTGAGAAGCGCTTCGCCCGCGCCGTCGGCGCTCAGAAGATCTGGATGCCGGCGTAGGCCAGGATGAACTTGACCGCGACGTAGAGAAAATAGACGCCGAAAATCAGCTTGAGCGTCGCCGGCTTGAACTTCTTGATCACCGCCGCCCCGATCTGGGCGCCCACCACGGTTCCGGCGGCCAGCAGCAGTCCGGCCCCGATCGCCACGTAGCCTTGGATCAGCTTGATGCCGCCGCCCACCATCGCCAGCGGGATCATCGTGGCGAGCGAGGTCCCCATGGTCACGTAGACCGGTGCGCCGAAAAGGTAGATCAGCCCCGGCACCAGGGCATAGCCGCCGCCCAGCCCCACGATGCCGGTGAAGATGCCGATCAGAAAACCGAAGACCGCCCATCCGGCGACATGGCGCGGGATGGTGTTGCCCTCGGCGGCGGGATGCCCGCCCTTGCGCAGTCCCTCCCAGATCATCCGAACGGCCGGCCAGAGGAAGGCAAGCCCGAGGATCAACCCCAGCAGGGTCACCTGCCGGGTGAGCAGCGTGAAGAGCCAGGAGCCGATCAACACGCCCAGGATTCCCGCCCCGCCGAGCCAGAGGGTGGCGCTCACGTCCAGGTTGCGCCGAACCAGGTGGCCGTAGCCGCCGGAGATCGCCGTGAAGATGACTGCAAACAGGGTTGTCCCGACCGCGACCGGCGTGGGATAGTTCATCCAGAAATGGATGGCCGGCAGCATCACGCTGCATCCGCCGGTGCCGATGATGCCTCCCAGGAAGCCCGCCGCCAGCCCGATGACGATGAGGGCCAGCCCGCGGCCGGCGTCGACCGGCGGCCCTCCCCGGCCGGCGATCCCGGTCGCGAAGGCCCAGGCGGTCAAGACGATCAGGATCGCCAGCAGCACCCCCGAGGGGAGATAGTTGCGCCACGTGGAAACCGGGTTGCCGTTCATGGAAATTCCTCCTTGCGTTCGCGGAAAACGAGCAAATGCCATTCCTAAGATAAAAGCAATCCCCGTGCCAGGATGGCGCGAAAAATCCCCGGCCTGGGACGGAGTCCCGATCCTACGCTGCGGAAGCCCCGGGAGCGGGGGCGGCCCATCGCCCGGGCTGCTCGAGGACGGCGGGACGGACACGTTTCAGGCGACGCACGCCGTTGAAACCGTTTCGGCTCTTGAAACGCCGGGGTCTTCCTCGTTTTCGGCGGACACGCGGGGAATCGCCCTTCGTTGGCATCGGAATTGCCTTTCTCGGGATCGGGGTGGGTCCGTGCCCGAAAAGGAGGCGATATGTTCCGCAAGATTCTCTATGCCACGGCCTTGGAAGCCTATTTCCGCGAAGTGTTCGGTTGCATCACCAGCCTCAAGGCGGCAGGTGTCGAAGAGATCGTCGTGGTGCATGTGATCCCGGCGGACGAGCATTTTCCCGTCAAGGGACGACACGCCCGGCAGATGCTCGATTCCTTGGCGGCGGACCTCACCGGGCGCATCGAAGAGGCCGTGCGCATCGCCGCGGCGCAGGGACTGCGGGCGAACGTCCGCATCGAGACCGGGCTTCCCTGGCGTCGCATTCTCCGGGTGGCCGAGGAAGAAGCGGTGTCCCTGATCGTCAGCGGACGCGAGCGCAAGAGCGGACTCGATGAAATTCTCTTCGGTTCGACGACCGACCGCCTCGTCCGCTATGGAAGGCTTCCGGTCTACATTCCCAAATGTCCCGAGGTGTATGGCGGGGGAGCCTCTCCGGCCGAGGCGTTCTGTCGGCACCCCTTCCGGCGGGTGCTCTTTCCGGCCGATTGGTCGGATTGTTCGCGCGAGGCGCTCGAGGCGCTTTGCCGTCTCCCGGCGGCCGCGATCGGAGAGATCGTGGTGGCTCACGTCATGGACGAAAAGGCCATGTCGCTTCTGCCGGAGGAGAAATTCCGGGAGCTCGAACGGATCGACCGCCGCAAGCTCGAGGAAACGGAGGGCCGCTTGAAATCCGCAGGGTTCGCCGCGCGCACACGGCTGGCCGTGGGCAACCCGCGTGCGGCGCTCCTGGACATCGCCCGCGAGGAGGACGTCTCGCTCGTCTTCCTGGGCACCCACGGCAAGGGACGGGTCGAGGGCATCCTCTGGGGATCGGTCGCGCGCAACGTCGCCGAGTACAGCGACCGGCCGGTCCTGCTGGTCCGCGGGGGCTCCTGCGCGGCGCCCCCCCGGGGGCCGCTTGAGCCGCGGTGCCGGAGCGCCGGCGCTCAGGAAACGCCGAAGAACTGCGAGTAGGCGTGCTTGGCCACCCACTGCAGGGAGCGCAGCCAGGACTGCGAGTAGTGGCTGACCTGGTAGTTGCAGGTCGACAGGCACCCCGGGCTGCAACGCGCCTTGAGGCGTGTGAGCCGCTCCTCGTCGAAGCGCGGCCCCCGGCGGATGTCGCCCCAGTCTTCCTCGCTCGCGTAGTACTCGAAGCAGGGCGCGAAGCTCCCGTCCAGGCGGATGACCATGGAGACCCGGCCGGCGCGGCAGGGCCAGGCAGGCAGCTCGCGGCGGATGAAGCGCTTCATGGCCTCGAGGTGGGCGATCGAGTTGACCATGGTGTATCCGGCACGGTTCTTGGCGATCAGCCAGTCGATCAGCTCGTCCACGGCCTCGATGTGCGATTCGCGGATCCAGACATCGGTGCCGGCGGGGTCGAACCCCTCGTAGTCGATCGGCGGCGGCTCGCTGATGTGGTAGTCGGTGGCGATGCCGTAGCGGTGGGCCGTCTCGGTCAGCGCCATCACGTCGTCGACGTTCTTGCCGGTGATGTTGATGTTGAGAAAGGTGTGGTAACCGTAGCGCTTTTCCTGCTGGACGAGGTACTCGAACTGCGGCAGGATGCGCTTGAGGTTCTTGTGGATCCCGGCGTAGCCGTCCATGGCGTCGACGGCGAGGTTGACCGCCGCCACGCCGGCCTCGCCGATGGCGTCGATGAAATCCCGGTCCATCAGGATCCCGTTGGTCGGGAGATAGACGAAGAAGCCCTTCTGCGCCGCCAGGCGCGTCAGCTCCACGATGAAGGGCTTGCGCACCAAGGGCTCGCCTCCCATGTAGGCGAGCACTCGGCAGCCCTGCCGCTCGAGCCACTCCACCGCGGCGCAGGCCGTTTCCCAGCTCATCCCGGGGATGTTTTTCCCTCGGCTGTAGCAGTAGCTGCAGTTGAGGTTGCAATTGAGGTCGGTGTAAAAGAAGGAGAGCACGGGACGGAACTCGTTCGCCGCCAGCCGCGATTTGAGGTAGGGGAACAACCAGCTGCGACAGGCACGGCGAAACTGGTTGGTTCGGCGCATGGGCGGGGCGCCGGTCGCCGGTGCAGGGGGTCTTCGGAAAAGAAAGGAAGTCCGCGGGACGTCGGTTGCCGATTGCGTCGCCATACCTGAACCTCCTTGTCGATGGGTGCGCGGCGTGCACGCGGCGCCTTGCGCTGCCGTGCGGGCAAGGCTCGTACCCCGGCCCTTCCGCCGCGGGGCCGACGGAAAAACCCGCCGGGATTGCACGGCGACCGCCCCCGCGGCAGGGCAATCTCAAGGATGCTCAGGCGCCAAGGCGCCGATGACGTTTCCTAGGCCAACAGCAGGATTTGGCAATGTTTTGCGATGAACCTAATCACGCCGACCGCGTTTTACAAGATCCCTCAGCGTGACCTCCGTTTGGGCGCGGGGTAAAGCGTCGGCGTAGGGATCTTCCTTCCGGCGGTGGGGGCAGGGCATGCGGGACGATGAACGGTCGGTGCGAGCACTGCTCGCCGAGGCGGATGTGGTCGTCGGGGGCGATCGGCCCTGGGACCTGACGATCCACGACCCGCGTTTCTACCGCCGGGTGATCGCCGAGCGGAATCTCGGCCTCGGCGAATCCTACATGGACGGCTGGTGGGATTGCCCGCGGCTCGACGAGTTCTTCGACCGCCTGCTGGGAAGCGGGATCGAGCGCCGGGTGCGCGGAAGCTGGCGCCTTCTCCTGACTGCGCTGCCGGCGCTTCTCCTCAACCTCCAGTCGCGCTCGCGGGCGCGCCTGGTGGTCGATCGCCATTACGAGCTGGGAAACGACCTCTTCTTCTCCTTTCTCGATTCCTACAACCAATACAGCTGCGCCTTCTTCGACGACGGCGACGACCTGGAGGCGGCCCAGAGGAACAAGCTCGAGCTGATTTGCCGCAAGATCGGGCTGCAGGCCTCGGACCGCCTGCTGGACATCGGCTGCGGCTGGGGCGGCCTGGCCCGGTATGCGGCCGAGAACCGCGGGTGTCGCGTGACGGCCGTCAACCTCTCCCGCGAGCAGCTTGCGTATGCCCGCGAGTTCTGCCGCGGGCTTCCGGTCGAAGGGGTCGAGGCCGATTACCGCGACATCGAGGGCGTCTACGACAAGATCGTTTCCGTGGGCATGTTCGAGCACGTCGGCGTCCGCAACTACCGCCGCTTCATGGAGAAGGTCGCCTCGCTGCTCGCGCCGCAGGGGGTCTTCCTGCTGCAGACCATCGGGGCGAACGAGTCGCGCCGCGGCTGCGATCCCTGGATCACGCGCTACATTTTTCCCAACGGCATGTTGCCCTCGCTCGCGCAGATCACCCGCGCGGCCGAGGGGCTTTTCGTCGTCGAGGACGTTCACAACCTGGGCCCGCACTACGACCGCACCCTGATGGCGTGGCACCGCCGGTTTGAGCAAGCATGGCCCGCGCTTCAAGCCAAGTATCCTGCGCGCTTCAAGCGGATGTGGGAGTATTACCTGCTCTCCTGCGCCGGGGCGTTTCGGGCGCGGGCGATTCAGCTCTGGCAGATCGTCTTCACCCCTCCCGGAGCGGGCCGCGGCACTGAGCGGTTCCGCTTCTGCGCCCGTTGCGGCGGGTGATGCCATGGCCGCCGCACCGCGCTTCGGACTGGCCCTGAGCGGGGGAGGGGCGCGCGGGCTCGCCCACATCGGCGTGCTGGCGGTGCTTCAGGAGGAAGGGCTGATCCCCGGGCTGATCGTGGGCAGCAGCATCGGCGCCGTGATCGGCGCCGCCTTCGCCCTGCAGCCCGACGCCGCCGTGCTCGAAAAGGCGGCCCTGCGGGTCTTCGGCCCCGGGGGGACGGCGACCTCCGTGCTGAGGAGGCTCCGGCAGAACCGGCCCGCGGCCGGCATCCGGCGGGGGGTGCTCGAACGGATCGGGGATCTCGCGGCCAAGGAATACCTGCTCAATCTCACGCTGCTCCGGGGGTCGCTGCTTTCGGAACGTGAGGTGCGGGAGTGCCTTTTGGGGCTGGTGCCGGACCTCACCTTTGCCGATCTGCGCATCCCCTTCGCCGCCACGGCCGTGGACTTGGTCCGGGGCGGGCGGGTGATCCTGAACGAAGGGTCGCTTCACCGGGCGGTGATGGCGAGCAGCGCCCTGCCCGGCCTGATGCCGCCCGTCGCCTACCGGGGGATGCTGCTGGCCGACGGGGCGGTGCTCGAGGCCGTGCCGGCGGCCGCCGCGCGGGATCTCGGCGCCGAAACCGTCGTGGGCGTCGACGTCGGCTCCCGCCTGGAGGGGCCGGTGAACCTGCGGGACGGGATCGATGTGCTCCAGCGTGCCACCGAGATCATGATGCTGCACCTGCGCGCGGCCGGCCGCCGGGCCTGCGATGTGCTGATCGAACCCGATCTCGGCCGGTTTCACTGGACGGATTTCGCCTCCGTCCCCGAACTCATCGCCGAAGGTGCGCGGGCGGCCCGCGAACGGCTGCCGGCCCTGCAAGAGGCCCTGAGACGGGGACGCTGGTCGGAGGCGGTCCGGCGCCTCAGGCGCCGCCTCTCCGGCAGATGAAGCGCTTCCGCCGGCGTTTCCGAACCCACCGGGCGTTCGGTTAGAATTTTGTAAACCCTCACCTTGCGCTTTCCCGCCCCCCCGCGTCTGCGTTAGATTCTATTCGGAGTTCAAAAATCCGGAAAGGAGGCCACGGGTGTCCCCGATACGGGTCCTGTTCATCTGCCGCCACAACAGCGGCCGCAGCCAGATCGCGGAGGCGTATCTCAAGAGATTCGGCGGAGAACGCTTCCACGTCGAGAGCGCGGGCCTCGAGCCCGCGGAGCGGGTGAACCCTCTCGTCGTCGCCGTGATGAAGGAGGAAGGGATCGACCTCTCGGAGAAGAAACCGCAAGGGGTCTTCCAGCTGTTCCGGCAGGGCAGGCTCTTCGATCACGTGATCACCGTCTGCAGCGAGAGCGAAGGGGAGTGCCCCGTATTCCCGGGGATCACCCGGCGCTGGCACATGCCCTTCCCCGATCCGGCGGCGGTCGAGGGGACCGAGGAAGAGCGCCTCGCGAAGGTGCGGGCCATCCGGGATGCGATCCGCGAGGCGATTCTCCACCCCCGCGAGGGGCAGTTCGACTTCCGCCGCTTCCTCGGTTGACTGCCGCCCTCCGTTGACAGGTCCGCGGCGTCCGAGTATATTTCGTTCGCCGACGAAATATTATGGGATCCGCCGCCCTCGTCTGTCCGGGAGGCCGGGGGTCGGCGACAGAGGAGACCGCGATGGCCGCGACGAGTTTGAGGAGTCTCAGTGTTCTCGACCGCTTTCTCACGCTGTGGATCTTTCTCGCCATGGCCGTGGGCGTGTTCGGGGGCTTTCTCTACCCCGGCATCCAGGATTTCATGAAACATTTCCAGGTCGGCACCACGAACATCCCGATCGCCGTGGGCCTGATCCTCATGATGTACCCGCCGCTGGCCAAGGTCCGCTACGAGAAACTCGGGTTCGTGTTCCGCGACGCGAAAATCCTGCTGCTTTCCCTGGTCCAGAACTGGCTCATCGGCCCCGTGCTCATGTTTTTTCTCGCGATCACCTTCCTCTCCGGCCACCACGAGTACATGGTCGGCCTGATCCTGATCGGGCTGGCCCGTTGCATCGCCATGGTGCTCGTCTGGAACGATCTCGCCAAGGGCGATGCCGAGTATTGCGCCGGCCTGGTCGCCTTCAACTCGATTTTCCAGGTCCTCTTCTTCTCGGTCTACGCCTGGTTCTTCATCGCCGTCCTGCCCCGCTGGTTCGGCCTGGAAGGCGCCGTCGTCGACATCACGATCGGCGAGATCGCCGAAAGCGTCTTCATCTACCTGGGGATCCCTTTTCTCGGCGGCCTCATCACGCGCATCATCGGTCTCAAGACCCGCGGCGAGGCCTGGTACCACGAGCGCTTCATCCCCCGCATCAGCCCGATCACGCTGATCGCGCTCCTCTTCACGATTCTCGTCATGTTCTCGCTCAAGGGCGAGTTCATCGTGAAGCTGCCCCTCGACGTCGTCCGGGTCGCGGTGCCGCTTTGCGTCTACTTCCTGGTGATGTTCCTGATCAGCTTCTTCCTCTCCATGAAACTCAAGGCGACCTACGAGCAGACGACGACCCTCTCCTTCACCGCGGCCTCCAACAACTTCGAGCTCGCCATCGCCGTGGCGGTCGCCGTCTTCGGCATCAACTCCGGGGAGGCCTTCGCGGCCGTGATCGGGCCGCTGGTGGAGGTGCCCGTCCTGATCAGCCTCGTGAACGTGGCCCTCTGGCTGAAAGGAAAGTACTTTCCCTACGAGGTGAAAACGATCACCGGGGTCTGCCACGTGGCCTGCAAGCCGTGAATGCGGCCCGCAGGGGGCCGGGGGAGCCGAACCCGTCCCTTCCGGCCGGTGGAGGGAGCGAATGAAGGAGGTCGTGCGGCTGCTGCAGGCGCTCGCCGATCCCAACCGGCTGCGCGCCCTCTTCGCCCTCGAGCGGGGCGAGCTGTGCGCCTGCCAGCTCGTGGAGCTCCTGCGCCTTGCACCGTCGACGGTTTCCCAGCACATGGGCATCCTGCGAAGGGCGGGGCTCGTTTCGGCCGAGAAGCGGGGGCGATGGATGTATTACCGGACGGCCGTCGAAGAGGCTTCCTTGCCGGTGGGGCGCGCGCTCGCCTTTGTGCGCGCCTGCCTGGCGGAGGCGGCGCCCGTCCTGCGGGACCGAAGGCGGCTGGCGGCCATCCTGGCCGAGGATCCGCACGAACTTTGCCGGCGCCGATTCCGTCGCAGCGGATCGGCCGGCCCGGCGGGCGCGGGCCGCGACGGGAAAAGGAGAAGACGGTGAACCGGTTGCCGCAGGTGGAGCTTTCCGCGGCGCAGCGGGCGTTCCTCGCCGAGCGCGGCGGCACCCTGAGCGTCTTTTCGGGCAAGACGGTCGTCGGCTGATGACACGGGGTCGAAGGGCCGATCGGTCGGATCGGCAAGCCCGTGGATGACCGGCCGTGCGAACGCCTGGAGGCCGGCGGAATGGTCCTGTACATCGAACGCCGGCTTCTCGATGCGCTTCCGGCCGAGGGCGGCGTTCTTCCGGTCTACATGGGCGATTACGGCTGCTGGCGGCTTTTCGTGCGGCGGGAAGCGCACGCCGCCCCCGAGGTCGAATCATCGTGAAGGAATCCTACCCTCCCGGCTCGCCCGAGCAGATCGCCTATCGGATCATTCGGGATTGCGCGGACTGCGACTGCTGCCGCCCGATCCTGGACGAGGCCTGCCTTTTCTTCCCCGAGCTCTACCGGCTCTACGACCGCGAGGCGGAGACCGGGCGCACCGCCTCCTCGGAGGAATTGCGGGCGCTTGTCGAGCGGTGCAATTTCTGCGCGCTTTGCCCCTGCCCGAACATCCGGGCGGACATCATCCGCGCCAAAACCGCGTTCGTCGCCCGCGACGGGCTTGCCGCGCGCGTGCGCCTAGTCGAGGACGTGCAGCGGATCGGAAACGTCTGCGGGGCCTTCCCCCGCCTCACCGGCCGCCTGCTCTCCTCCGCGCGGGCAGGGAGGCGGCTGAAACGGTGGGCCGGCATCCACCCCGAGCGCAGGCTGCCCGCGTTCCCGCGGGAGAATTTCCGGGCCTGGGCGCGCCGACGCGGCCTGCACCGCAAGCCGCAAACCGCGAGCGGAAGGCGGGTGCTCTATTTCGCGGGTTGCACCGCGACCTACCTCTTTCCGGGGGTCGCCCGCGCCACGGTCGAGGTTCTTCAGGGGTTGGGCCATTCCGTGTTCTGCCCGCCGCTTCCCTGTTGCGGGATGCCCCCCTTTCTCGAGGGCGACCGGGAGTTCACCCTGCGCGTCGCCTCGAAAAACCTCGCCGTTCTCTCCGCCGCGGCAGAGGAGGGATACGACATCCTCTGTTCGTGCCCGACCTGCAGCTTCATGTTGCGCGGGCTGATGGCCGAGGGCGCCTACTTCGCCGAGGCCTACCAGAAAGCGGCCGGGGCCGATCCGCGCTTCATCCGGGTTCCGGCGCGCGCGCGCGCCGGGGGCCGTGCCGCCGCGGGGATGGAGATCTTCGACCGCACGATGTTCCAAAACATCCTCAAGGACGACGGGTACTTCTCCGGGCTCGACCCCCTGCGGCGGATCGCCGTCGCCGAAAAAACCTTTGACGTGGGCGAATACCTCCTGCGGCTCGAGGGGGAAGGCGCCGGGCTGGAGGACTTCTCACCCCTTCCCAGGAAGGCTCTCTACTATGCCCCCTGCCATCAGCGGGAGCAGCGCTTCGGCCGGCCCTACCTCGATCTCCTGCGGCGGGTCCCGCAACTCGAGGCGCAAGACCTCGAGGGAAACCTCTACTGCTGCGGCCTGGCCGGGGTGATGGGGTTCAAGCAGGATTTTCACGATCTCTCGATCGCCCTCGGCGAGCGCCTGATGCGGCGCATCGAGGAGATCCACCCCGAGGCGATCCTGACCGATTGCCTGAGCTGCAGGCTCCAGTTCGAGCAGCGTTTGCCCTATCCCGTCCGGCACCCGATCGAGATCCTGCGGGAAGCGCTTCGCCCGCCCGCGGCCGGGCGGACGGGGGAAATCGAAAAACGGCCTTCCCGCTGAGAGAAGGCGAGCCGTCGGATCCCCCCGGCCGTGCGCCGGGGCGGTCCAGGAGCGACCCGTGGAGCTGAAGCCGATCTCCGAGTTTTCTTCCTGTTGTCGTCCCGCCGCGAAGCCCGCGGCGCCCGCCACCGCCTCCGTCGCCCGGAGGGTCCGCCCGTGGGAGGCGGCGCTCTTCCTCGCCGTTTTCGGCGTCGGCTGGTCGGTTTACCGAACGCTCCCCCAGGCGGCCCACGCTCTGACTTACGGGGTCTTCGGTCTTCAGGCCGGCACGCACTTCGCCGCCTCGGTCGAGTTTTTTCTCTACGACACCCCCAAGGTGCTGATGCTGTTGACGGTCGTGGTCTTCGGCGTGGGCATTCTGAACACCTACGTTACCGCCGAGCGCACCCGCCGCATCCTGGCCGGCCGCCGGGAGGCCGTGGGCAACGTGCTGGCCGCCCTGCTCGGGGTCGCCACCCCGTTCTGCTCCTGCTCGGCGATCCCGCTCTTCATCGGTTTTGTGACCGCGGGGATCCCCCTGGGGGTGACCTTTTCGTTTTTGATCGCCGCCCCCATGGTGAACGAGGTGGCGCTTCTCTTGCTCTACGGGCTTCTCGGCTGGGAGATCGCCCTGCTCTACGCCGGGACGGGCTTGACGATCGCCATGGTCGGCGGGTTCGTGCTCGGTCGCCTGCGGCTCGAGCGGCACATCGAGGAATGGGTCGCCGCGGTGCGGGTGAACGAGTCGCAGACCGTCCAAGGTCCCGGCTCCTTCCGGGAGCGCGTCCAGGCCGGGTTCGACGCCGTGCGCAGCGTCGTCGGCCGGGTCTGGAAATGGATCGTGCTCGGGATTGCGGTGGGCGCCTTCATCCACGGCTACGTGCCGGAAACGTTGCTCGCCGCGATCCTGGGCAAGGAGGCGTGGTGGTCGGTTCCGCTCGCCGTCGGCATCGGGATCCCGATGTACTCGAGCGCCGCCGGGATGATCCCGGTGGTGCAGGCGCTGCTGGGGAAAGGGGCCGCGCTGGGGACGGTGCTCTCCTTCATGATGAGCGTCATCGCCCTTTCGCTCCCGGAGATCCTGATCCTGCGCCGCGTGCTCAAGCCGCGGCTTCTTGCCTCCTTCGTCGGCATCGTCGGTCTCGGCATCCTCGCCGTCGGCTGGATCTTCAACGCCCTGCCATGAGCGGCGGCGGATCCGGGAGGCCGCCTCATCGTTTCGTAACAATCCGGTGCGATCTTGAGAACACGGTGCCCCGCCGTGAAGAACGAACGCCTGGAGGAAACCCGATGGATGCCTACACCGTGTTTCCCGACACCGAGCTCGCCCCCGCCGGGCCCGTGAGCGACACGTTTCTGCAAATGAACATCCGGCGCTTTCACCACGCCTGCCGCTGGGTCCACGAGCTGCCCTACGGCTACAACTCCGACCGCGACGACCTCATGATCCTTTTCAAGGAGAAGATGGGCACGTGCACGACCAAGCACGCCGTGATCGGAACGCTCGCCGCCGAGCAGGGCCTCGACATCCGCAAGAACATCGGGATCTACGCCATGACCGAGGAGATCGTCAGCGGGACGCAGGCCCTGCTTTCCCGCTTCGGCCTGCCCTACATCCCCATGGTGCACTGCTTTCTCGTCCACGGGCGGTGCCGCGTGGACCTGACCGAGGGCAACCGCAACGGCAAAAACCGCCCGATCGAAGAATTTTTGCACGTGGAGGAAGTCCCGGCGGCGGTTTCGGGGAAGGAAGAGTACCTGCGGTATCGCCGGGCGCTTTCCGAGAAGATCCTGCGGCGGCCCGAGCTCGCCGGGGTGGACGTGAAACGAATCCTCCAGGCGCGCGAGGAAGGGCTCAAGCTGCTCAAGGAAAACCTGCGGCGGGAGAGTGGCGGATGAGGGCGCGTGAGGCGGTGAAGGCGGCGATCCGGCCCGCGGTCGAGATGAAATCGATCCGCCGCCTGCTCGATTCGTGCGGGTTGCCGACGGCGGACCTCGCGGGGGGGCTTTCGCCCCGGTTTCTCGGGGCCTTCGACGGGGAGACCCTCGCGGGGACGGTGGGTCTCGAGATCTACGGGGAAACGGGGCTTCTGCGCTCGCTTGCGGTCGATCCCCGCTACCGGGGAGGCGGCCTGGGCGGCAGGCTGCTCGCCGCGGCGGAGCTCTTCGCCCGCGAGCATGGGGTGTCCGCGCTCTACCTCCTCACGGTGACGGCCGAGCCCTTCTTTCGCTCCCGCGGCTACCGCCGGGTCCCGCGGGAGGAGGCGCCGGCCGCCATCCGGGGGACGAGCGAGTTTTGCGCCCTCTGCCCGCAGACCGCGGCCTTCCTCGTCAAGGAGCTTTCCGTGCCCGGAGCTTGAGGCTCACCACGGACTGCGCCGCCTCCCGGAGCTCCTGCGCGGAGAGGCCCGATTGCTCCCGAATCTCCCGCACGAAGGGGTCGGCCGTATCCTCGAGGGCGTAAAAGGGGACCTCCTCGACGACCTCGACGTCGACGAAGCCCGCCGCCTGCAGCCCGGCCAGGTAGTCTTCCCTCAGGCTTGCGCCGGCGATGCAGCCGACATAGGCGGACACCGAGGCGGCGAGCGCTTCCGGGAGCGGCCGTTTCAGGACGATGTCCGAGACGGCGAGGACCCCGCCGGGCTTGAGGACCCGGTAGGCCTCGGCGAAGACCCGGGACTTGTCCGGGGAGAGGTTGATGACGCAGTTCGAGAGGATCACGTCGATCGTGCGGTCGGCGACCGGCAACGCCTCGATCTCGCCCAGCCGAAACTCGACGTTCCGGATCCCGGCCCGCTCGGCGTTCGCGCGCGCCCTGGCGATCATCTCCGGGGTCATGTCCACGCCGATCACGCGGCCGGCCGGGCCCACGGCGCGCGCGGCGAGAAAACAATCGAACCCCGCCCCCGATCCGAGGTCAAGCACCGTCTGCCCCGCGGCAAGGGCGGCGAGGGCCACGGGATTGCCGCAACCCAGGCCGAGGTTTGCGCCCTCGGGCACCTCTCCGAGCTCTTCCGGGGAATAGCCGATCTTTTCGGCGATCGTGCGGCTGGAGATGCCGCCGCCGCAGCAGGAGGATCCGCCGCCGCAGCAGCAAGGGACCTGCCCGCGGGCGATGCGGCCGTAGCCTTCACGCACCCGTTCCTTGATGTCTTCGTTCATGGGACGAAAGCTCCGTAGCGGTTTGGCCCCGAGGCGGCGACGCGGCACACCCGGCCGAGGGCGTCACGCGGCGGGCAAGCCCGAACACCACGCGGGGTCCGGGTCATGGCCCCGGGACGCCCTGGCCTTTCCAGGGCCGGTTATCCCCCGATCTCTTTCATCAGGGGGCCGAGAACCTGCTTCACCATGTCCGCCAACGAATCGGCCTTGATCAAGCCGAGGCAGCAGATTTCGCCGTCTTTCTGCCAGCCGATGAGGGCGAGCTTGTCCCCGGCACGGATGCCCACGCGGTCGCGCACGGCCTTGGGCAGAACCATCTGGCCTTTTTCGTCCACGGCGACGATCGCCTCGATCTGGCAGCAGGCCGGGCTGCAGCCCGAAAAAACGCTCTTGCCCCTTGTTTCAGGGATTTCCTTCATGCGGCGCCTCCGCGGCGGTTGCCCTGAGTGCGGACCATTTCACAGATTATTCTGAAAATCAAGATTTTTCTTACTTATCGTAAAAAAATCGCTTGACATGGGATTGCGTTATCAATTAAGTATTCACTTAACTGCAATGAGAGCACAGATCCCCCTCATCGGTCGTGTGGCCAGGGCCTTGGGCGACGACACCCGGCTCAGGCTCCTCGATCTGCTGCTCGGCCACGAGCTGTGCGGCCGGGCGATCGCCGTAAGGCTGGGGATCAGCGAAGCGGCCGTCTCCCAGCACTTGCGGGTCCTGAGCCAGGCGGGCCTGGTCGAAGCCGAACGACGCGGACGCTTTCGGCACTACCGCGTCAAGCGCGCGGCTCTGGCCCAAGCGGGCCGGGCGCTGTCGAGCTGGGGCACGGAAGCCCAAGCCCGGCTCCCCTGCCCGGTGACGGGAATCGCCGCCGCGTCCCCGAAGACCAAGGAGAGAGCCATGTGTTGCCAAAGCTGCTGCGAACACCCCGAACGCTTGAAGGGCACCCCCGCATCCTGCACCCCGGAGCAGATCCGCGAATGCCACGGGAAACCGGACGTCCATCCCTGCACGACCCCGCCGCCGGCCGCGGCGACGAAACCCGGCCGGGAAGGCGGGGCATGAATCCCCCGGTGATCCGGGCCGAGGGGCTCACCAAGCGTTACGACGGGGTTCTCGCCCTGGACCGGGTCTCCTTCGAGGTGGCCGAAGGCGAAGTCTTCGGTTTTCTCGGCCCGAACGGCGCCGGAAAGACCACGACCATTCATCTCCTCACCGGTCTTGCCCGTCCCGATTCCGGCCGCGTGTTCTACCGCGGGGAGGAGACGACCGGCCGGATGAAGCGCGCCCAGCACCTGCTCGGGGTTGTCGCCGACGAGAGCAACCTCTACCCGGAGCTGACCGGCCTCGAAAACCTCTGCTTCTGCGGGGCGCTCTACGGGATGCGCAAGCGGCCGCGGGAGGAGCGCGCCCGCGAGCTGCTCCACCTCTTCGGCTTACAAGAGGCGGCCGGGAGGCGGTTTGCCGGCTACTCGAAGGGGATGAAGCGGCGCCTCGCCATCGCCGCGGCCTTGATGCACCGCCCGCCGATTCTCTTTCTCGACGAGCCGACGACGGGGATCGACGTCGAAAGCGCCCGCCGCATCCGCGGCCTGCTCGCGCAGATGAACCGCGAGGGCGTGACGGTCTTTCTCACGACCCACTACATCGAGGAGGCCGAGCGGCTCTGCCGCCGCATCGCCTTCATCGCCTCCGGCCGCATCCTGCGCATCGATTTTCTCGAGCGGCTGCTCGAGCCGCTCCAGGGGCGGCACATGCTCCGCCTGACGCTGTCGCGGGAAATCGGCGACCGGCTGGAAGAGCTCGGCCGGGCCTTTCCGTCGATCGCCTTCGTCCCCCTTCCCGGGACGCGCTGCCGGCTGGAATCCGCCGCGCCCGTCGCCCTGGGCCCGATCGTGCGCTTCCTCGAGGAGTGCGGCATCGAGGTCCTGGAGGCCGCCCGCCTGCGCCCCTCCCTGGAGGAGGTCTTCGTGGAGATCACCGGGATCGAGGCGGAGGCTATGCGGCGCGAGCGGGAGCCGCGCCAGGGAGGAGGCACGGCATGAGGCAGGCGGTCGCCTTCTGGAACATCCTGCTCAAGGACATGCGCGCCTACTACCTCAAGCCGCCCAACGTGAGCTGGGGGATCCTCTTTCCCCTGGCGTGGACGGCGATGTTTTTCATCAAGTCCGGGGGCGGGCCCGAGCGCTGGATGGAGGTGCTCCCCGGGGTCGCCGCGATCGCGATCCTCTTCGGCACGACCTCGATGTTGGCGGTCACCGTCACCTTCGAGAAGAAAAGCCGCTCCTTCGAGCGGCTGCTGCTGGCCCCGATCTCCCTCGAGTGGCTCATGTTCGCCAAGACCGCCGGCGCGATCCTCTTCGGCGTGGGCAACGCCTTCGTTCCCTTCGCGATCGCCGCCTTCTTCGTCGATCTCGCCCCGGTCGCCTGGGGGACGGTGCTTCCCGCCGTCTTCCTGATCGCCGTCTCCTCGACCTTTCTCGGCCTCTTCATCGCCGTCTCGGTGAGCGAGGTCTTCGAGGCCCAGACCTTTTCGAACTTTTTCCGTTTTCCGATGATCTTCCTTTGCGGCCTTTTCTTTCCGATCGCAAAGCTCCCCGTTTTCCTCCAGCCGCTCGCCTTTCTCTTTCCGCTCACCTACGGGGTCGACCTGCTGCGCCACGCTTTCGGGCTGCCCGCGATCCTCTCCGCGGCCGTCGACTTCGGGGTCCTGGGCCTGTTCTGCTGGGTCCTCTTCGCCTTCAGCCTGCGCAACATCCGCCGCCGTTGGATCCTGTGAACCCGCAAGGGACCCTCCCGGCGTTCTTCCTCACTCCTCGGCCAGATCGCCGTTTGGCGCCTCGGGAACGCAGACCACGGCGGCCCTTTCGCCCGCCGCCCCGGCTTCGGGCAAGAGGTGCCGCGGCAGGAAGGCCATCCCCGCGATCAGCGTGGGGATGACGGCGCTGCCGATGACCGCGGTCACGAGAAAGGAGTACTGCTCCTGGTTCACGATCCCGTTGGTGTAGCCGTAGAGGGCGGAGATCGTCCCAAAGGTCAGTCCCGTGGACATGAGAAGTGTGTAGTACCAGCGCTCGTTGCGGTCGCGGCGGAAGAGGGCGATGAAGGGGTAGAGGCCGAAGATCTTGGAGAGGACCTTTCCCCCGAGCAGGACGAGAAGGACAAGCGGTGCGGTGAACAGGGAGGGCAGCGAGACGAGGGTGCCCGCGCGCAGGAAGTAAAAGGGAGTGAGGAACCCCACGGTGAGGGTGCGCAGGCGCCTGACCCAGAAGTTGTCCCGCGCCGCGCTTCCGGCGAGGATCATGCCGGCGAGATAGGCGGGGAGCACCGCCTCGCTGCCCGACCACAGGGCGAGCGCCCCGAGCCCCATGAGCACGAGCAGGATCCATTTCGTGCGGATGGCCGCCGTGCGGTGAGCGTAGAGGCGCGTGAGCAGCCCCGTGAGACGGGGAAGCAGGGAGAGGACGGCGATGCTCAGGGCGAGAAAGACGACCGTGCGGTAGGTGAACGGGGCGAAGAGAAGTCCGAGCGCGAGCACCGTGCCCAGGTCGTTGATGAAGCAGGCCCCCAAAATTCCTTTTCCGAACTCGGTGCGGTTGAAGCCGGTCTCTAGCATCACGGCGTAGACGACCGCCATCGAGGTGGTGGAGAGCGCAATCCCCCCGAGCCAGCTTGCCCGGCCGTCCCACCCGAGCACCCAGTGGGCGAGCGCCGCACAGCCCAGAAACGGGGCGAAGAAGCCGATCAGGCCGACGACGCTCACCTCCTTCCACTTCGTGCGGATCACCTCGGGCTCGAGCTCGGCCCCGGCGAGAAACGTGAGCAGCACGGCCCCCGAGGAGGCCAGGAACTTGAGCCACGGCTCGTTGGTCCCCAGGGCGTCGAACAGGCCGAGCCGGGTCGCCGCCGCCGCGGCGAGAACCCCCACGCAGATTTCGACGAGGGCGATCGAAATCTTGAGGTGATAGGCGATGACGGAGGAGATGACGGCGAGGGCCAACCAGACGGCGGCGACGGTGAAGAAGGCTTCCATGGGAACGACTTGGGCTCCTTTCGGGCGAGGATTGCCCGCCCCGCGGCCGTTAAAAAAAAAGCCGCCTTGCGGCGGCGGACGGACCCGCGGGGCCGGGTGCGACTCCGCCACGGACAGAAAAAACGCGCGGCAGGAGTCATCAGCCTCGGCGGGCGGTTGTTCGGGGGACCCCATCCCCTCGTTTCAATAACTTTGAATCATACCCGTAATCCAACGAATCGTAAAGTATAAAACGATACCCCAGAGCGACACGATGAGCAGCGCCGCGACCCGGCCGGACCACGTTGCGGCCGTGCCGTCGGTATGGGCTCGCCGCCGGCAGTCCTCGAGGAGCTCGGGCGGGATCAGCCGGATCACGAGCGCGATCCCGAGGGGTATCAACAGCAGGTCGTCCGCGTAGCCCAGGATCGGGATGACGTCGGGGATGAGGTCGATCGGGCTCAAGGCATAGGCGATCACCAGGATCGCGAGCACCCGCGCGGCCCAGGGAACCCGGGGGTCCCGGGAGGCGAGGATCAGCGCCTGCACCTCCCGCTTCAGACTGCGGGCTTTCGATTGCCAGCGTTCGAGGGCCACGGTGCCGTGCCGTCCCTCCTCATCTTCGGGCGCGCAGCAGCGCGGTCGTGCCGGCGGCCATCACCGCCGCCGCGAGACCGAAGGAGAGAACCGGCGAGACCGCCGTCCACAGCAGGCCCACCGCCGCGCTGGAGACCAGCTTGCCCGTGCCGTTCAGCGAGCCCAGGGCGCCGTATCCCATCGCCAAGACCTCCCCGCGCACCATCTCCGCGGTGACGGTGGACTCGAGGGCTTCCTGGACGGCGGTGTACAGGCCGGCAATGAGAAACACGAGGCCGAGGAACGGCGGATCGCCCCATCCGCACCAGAAGGCGGCGGCGGTCAGCAAGGCCGTCAGCACCCCCAGCGCGTATCCCGCGATCAGCACCGGAAGCGAGCCGATGCGATCGGCCAGCATGCCGATCGGGTAGGAGGCGGAGACCCGGACCAGATTGCGCAAGACGTAGAGCATGCCTGCGATCTGGGCGGCCGGGATCGCGCCGTGGGCGGCGGTGAGCAGCTGTGTTGCCGCCAGGATGAGGAGGCTGTGCGAGAAATCGCCGATCCCGAAAAGCCCGACGGCCCCGAGGTAGCGCTTGAATCGCGAGGGGAACCCCCGGAGGGTGCGGAAGAAACCGAGCGCGGGGTTGGGCGACTGCTCGGGGTCGCGGACGAGGGTAAGGAAAGCGATCACCGCCAGCACCCCGGGGACGAGGCTCGACCAGAGCACCGCGCGAAACGCAACGGCCGGGTCTTCCGGAAAGAGGCGCTGCGCCCAGCCGAGGAGCGTCACCCCCAGCAGCGGGCCGGCGACGGCCCCCACCGTGTCCATCGCCCGGTGGAAACCGAACGCCCGGCCCCGGGTCTCGGGCCGGACGGCCTGGGCGACGATGGCATCGCGCAAGGGACCGCGAAGGCCTTTCCCGAACCAGGAAACCACGCGGCCGGCGAGCAGCAGCGGCCAGCCGGCCGCGGCGGCGATCAACGCCTGGCCGAGGGGGGTCAGCCCGTAGCCGATCGCGACAAGCCGCTTGCGGTGCCCCAGCTTGCCGGCGATGAAGCCCGAGGCCATCTTGGTGAAACTGGCGACGGCGTCGGCAATGCCCTCGATCAGGCCCAGAACCGCCGCGGGGAGGCCGAGGACGGCGAGAAACCCGGGCAGGATGACGGTCGTGGTCTCGTAGCAGAAATCGCCCAAAGCGCTGGTGATCCCCGCACCGGCGACCGTGCGGTTGAGCCAGCGACGGCGCTTCGCCTCCGGGCGGCCAAGGGCCTCGGACAGCAAGAGTTCAGGGGGGGATGGCTCCATCTTGCTCCTCAAAGACGCGCCGGGCGTAGGCGTCGAGCAACGATTCACAGCGCTGCAGGCGTCTCTCCGCTTCTTTCGCGAGCGGAGCCCCGTAGAAGTCCAGTTTGCGGATCAGGGCAAGCCAGCGCCGGAGCTTCTTCAGGTCGGCCTCGTTTTCTTCGATTTCGGCGTAGCTGAAATGGCGGGCGTTCGTTTCCCGGGCGATCTCGGCTTCGAAATCCTCGCAGCGGGAGATGAATTCCCGGTAGTGTTCTTCGCGGTCGGATCGAAAACGTGCCAGCACTTTTTCCCGCTGGCCCCGGTCCTGCGCGCCCGCCTTCAGGATCACCGCCTCGCCGTCCATGTCCGCGACCTTGCGTTCGAGCAGTTTCAGGCGCCGGGCATGATCGGGGGTGTCCGGCAGAAGACAGACCCCGCTTTGCAGGTAGACCGCGCCCATGGACTTGAGTCGCCGCCAGAGAGCGACCCGTGCCCGGGCGGGCTCGGGGGGGACCTTGTAGATGAACGTCAGCCAGGAGGCGGAATCCACGCCATCATTATGATGTAACGACCGTAACAATTCAAGAGAAATGTTATGCGAATCGTTCGGGGGGCGACTTGACAGCCTTGCGCTCGAAGGCTAAATTCGAAGCATCGCGACGATGTGGGCTATGAGGTCAGCCCCAACCGCCCGTCCTCAGGGATGATGACCTCTACTGGATGCATGGCGTCTCCGGTAGAGGTCATTTTGTTTGGGCAAAGAGGTGACGATGGCGGCGGAATACCTTGCAATCCGAGAGGCCTTGGCCGGGATTCTCGACGAGTTGAATGGCCGGTCGTTCGACGGCAACCGCAGGCTGGCCGAGCTACGAGACAAACTCGAAGGCCAGCACTTCCACCTCGTGGTCATGGGGCAGTTCAAGCGGGGAAAGTCCACCCTGATCAACGCGCTTCTCGGCGCCGAAATCCTCCCCACGGCGATCGTGCCGCTCACCTCGATCGTCACCCGCATCGGGTACGGCGAAGTCCCCGCGGCCGTGGTTCATTACCTGGACGGGCGACGCGAGGAGATTCCTCTCGAGGACATCCAGCGCTTCGTGACCGAGAGGGCGAACCCGCGAAACGGACTGCAGGTCAAGGAGGTGGAGGTCTTTTACCCCAGCACGCTGCTGCGCGACGGCGTGCGCATCATCGACACCCCCGGCGTGGGGTCGGTCTTCGACCACAACACCGAGGTCGCCTACAACTACCTGCCGCACGTCGATGCCGGGATTTTCGTCCTCACCGCGGACCCGCCGCTCAGCGCCTCGGAGCACCGCTTTTTGCGGGAGGTGCGCGGTTACGTCGACCAGCTCTTTTTCGTGTTGAACAAGGCCGATGCGGTCGGCGAGCGGGACCTCGCCGAGGCGATCTCCTTCACCGCCTCCGTCCTCGAGGAGGATCTGCGGCGGCCGGTGAAGGTCTGGCCGGTTTCCGCGCGGCTGGCTCTCGAAGGCCGCCTGGCGAAGAACGAGGGGCAATGGCGCGGCTCCGGTCTGCCCGCTTTCGAGGAACACCTGCGCGGCTTCCTTCACCGCGAGAAGGGCAAGACCTTCCTGCAGAACATGACCGCCTCGCTTCTGCGCTTCGTGTCCGACGAGAGCATGGCCTGGAAGCTCGAGCAACAGGCGGCCAAGCTGACGCTCGATGAGCTTCGCGCGAAGATCGCTCGGTTCGAGGACTCCGTGCGCCGGATCGAAAAGGAACGCGACGAGCACCGCTTCATCCTGAACGGCCGGATCCGCAAGCTCCACGAGAGCCTAGACGCCGACCTGGCGAAGCTTTCCGCCGCGGAGATCCCCAGGCTTCAGGCCGAACTGGAGGCGCGCTTCCACGAAAAACTCCGGACGAGCCGGGAAGGACGGGAACTCGAATCGGAGCTCGAGGAAACCCTCTACCGGAGCATCGTGGAGGTCTTTTCCGGCTTTCGGGAACAGGCGGCCCATCGCCTGGCCGAGGCGTTGGAGGCCCTCTATCTCGACCTCGCGGAACGGACCAACCGCACGATCGCCGCTTTCGTCGAGCTCGCCGCCACCCTGTTCGCGGTGGAGCTCAAGCCCTTCACCTCCGTCGAGAAGCTGACCGGCCGCAGCGATTTCTACTTCCTCCTCAAGGACGACCCCGACGCCCTCGGCCTGATTCGCCTGGGCTTCCGCTCCGCGATGCCGCTTTTCGTCACCCGCCGCCTGATCCTGCGGCGGATCCAGGCGATGGCCCGCGAGATCTTCGAGCGGCACTGCGGCCGGGTCCGCTACGATCTCGTCCGCCGCATCGAGGAGACCACCCGCAAGTTCCAGAAATCGCTCGACGAGAAAGCCGGTCTCACCCTTTCCACCATCCGCGAGGCCTTGCAGCGCGCGGTCGCCCTGAAGGACCGCAGCGAGACCGAGGTCACGGCGACCCTCTCCCATCTCGACGAGCGCCTCTTGTTCATCGAGCGGATTCGAGGCCGTCTCGCCCAATACCGGGCGTTGGCCGAGGCGCTCTGAGATCCTTTGCGAAAACCCCGCCGGGGAGGCCGCACCTCCCCGCCGCTCATCCGTTGTTGACTCGTTCCCAATTGGCTTCGAAGGTGTTGTCGTGCAGGGTGTAGGCGTAACCCAGCATCTGGCCGTACCCCGGCGGTCGGTCCTTCGCGATTTTCCAGAAGCAGAGGTAGATGGCGGGCACCAGCCGGTTGCCGTCGGCCGTGCTCTGGTAGACCTCCTTTTTTTCGATGACGCGCCACAGGGTGCCGTGCTTGCGGCTTCTCACCACGTCGCCGACGCGCGGCAGATTCTTCTCTCGAATGACGTCGTCGTGGGTTTCCTGCATGGCGGGATCCTCCTTCGGGTTGGATGCGTTCCGGGCGGTTCGGCGGCCCCTCGCGGGGGTGGGCCTTTGGGGGGCGCGACGCGACAGGGGCACGGGGCCAGCGGGGGTTCCGGGGTTGCGCCGGAAGGCGAAGCGGGGTCGTTCGGGTCAAGCGGCGCCTTGCGCATGGGATCCTTCTCCCCGCCACCCACCGTTTGCAAGAGAAACGGCCTGCAGGGGATCCTCTGGGCCAGGAGTCATCATCCGCCGGGCAGGCGGCGGTTGCGAGGGGGACTCCATCCCCGAACGCCGTCAATGTAGCAAAACCTCATGAGCACATCAACTGCCGAGCCACGGCAACGGAGAATCCCTCTTCCTTCCCCGCCGGAAAGCCGCCGCGATGGAGACGGGATGCCGCTTTTCGGGTTCAGCGGCGGCGCAGGGCGATGATCCCCGCCGCGCAGGTGATCGCCGCACCCACGGCGGTCAGCGGATCGAGCCTCTCCCCCCAGAAGACCCAGCCGAGCAGCGCGGCGAAAACCACGTTCGCGTAGTTGAGGGGGCCGACCTGGCCGGCGGGGGCGAGGCTGTAGCCCTGCGTCAGGCACATCTGGGCGATGACCGCCAGCCCGCCGATCCCCACGAGCGCCGCAAGCGCCGTGCCCCCCGGCGTCTTCCATGCCCAGGCGAGCGGGACGGCCGAGACGAGCGTGCTGAAAGTCGTGAAGTAGAAAACCACGCGGGGGACGGGTTCGGTCTCCGTCATGCGCCGGATACCCACCATGGCCAGGGCGACGAGCGCCCCGCCCGCCAGGCCGACCAGGCCGGCGGCCTGAAAGAGCCCGGAGCCCGGCTTGAGCACGAAGGCGATGCCGGCGAAGCCGAGCAGCACCGCGGCGACGGTCGCGCGCGGAACCGGCTCCCGCAGCCAGAGGCGCTCGATGAGCGGGATGAAGATGGGCTGCGTGTAGCAAAGAAGCGTGGCGTCGGCGAGACGCATGGTTTTGAGCGTCCAGAAAAAGCAATACATCGCCGCCAACCCCGCCGCGGAACGGAGCAGGTGCAGGTGCAGGCAGGAGGTGCGCAGGCTCAGTCCCCGCTCGCGCAGCATCAGCCAGGGCAGGAGAAAGGCCATGGCCACGGCGTTGCGGAAAAAGACCACGACCTCGGAGGGAAGCTCGGCCGAGGCGACCTTGACCAGGGCCCCGACCCCGGAGAAGAGGAGCGCGGAGAGAAGCACCCAGAGGCCGCCTGCGACCGGACGGTCCAGGCGCGCGGGTTTGGGGACGGAAAACTCCACGGTCAGCCGCTTTCTCCTCCGAGCATTCCGAGCTCGACGGGCCTCAGGGGGGTGCGCACCGAGGGCGGCGGGAACTCCCCGGGAGGCCCTCCGCCGAGGGCTGCGACCAGCTCCTGCAGAATCCCCTTGCAGGTGCTCCCCTGGCAGACGCCCATGCCGCAGCGGGTCGCCTTCTTGATGCCGGCCGGCGTGCGCCAGCCGGCGGCGAGCGCCCTGCGGATCTCCCCGAGCGACACCTCTTCGCAGCGGCAGATCGGGAGGTCGTCGGGAAGCGAGGTGACCCAATTCGTGCGGGATGCGGCGGAAAAGCGCGATTGCCGGTTGAACCAGCGTGCGAAGGTGAGAAGCGACCTGCGCCTGCGCGTCAAGCGGGCGATTTCGGCGCGCCCCGCGGCGTCGAGGCGCCCCATCTCCTCGAGGAGCGCCAGGCCGGCAAGCCGCCCCTCGAGGAGCGATTTTTCCGCACCGCCGATGCCCGTGACCTCGCCCGCGGCGTAGATGCCCTCCACGCCGGTCCTCAGGGATTCGTCCGCCTGGACGAGCCAGCCCCCGAGAGCTTCCTCGAAGAAGAGGGGGCAGCCCGCGAGCTGGGCGAGCTCGATGTTCGCCGTGAAGCCGAAGCCGACGGCGAGCATGGCGGCGGGGACGACGCGCTCGCTTCCCGCAAGAACACGGCCGGATCGGTCCACGCGGGCCGTGACGACTTTCTGAAGGCACCCCTGGCCGCGGGCCTCGAGCAGGCGCGTGCCGTGCGCGATCCGCGTTCCGGAAACGAGGACCCGGAGCGTGCGGAGCAGCCCGTCGAGAACTTTCGCCCCCTGCGCCACGATCAGACCGGGCGGGGGGAGGCGATCCGCGAAACGGCCTTCGTCCGCGAGCGCACGCACCCTTCCCCCCCGCCGGACGATGTCGGAGGCTGCGGCCACGAGAAAAGGGCCCGCGCCGGCGACCACGAACTCCTCGGCCGGCAGGACCCCCTGCTTGAGCAGGATCTGGACGGCCCCGGTGGAGATCACCCCCGGCAGCGTCCAGCCGGGAAAGGGGAGAAAGCGCTCGCGCGCACCGGTTGCGATCACCAGCCGGCGGCACGCGATTTCCCGCACGCCTCCCTCTTCCCGGGCGATGAGCAGGCGGGGGCCTGGCTCGATCCCGATCACCGCGGTCCGGGGAAAAACGGTGACGGCTTCTTTCTTCACGCCCCGGAGGGCCCGAGCCGCCTTTGCCCAGGCCGGGGCGAGGGGGGAGAAGGGTGGGCCCGAGTCGCGGAGTGCGGGACCGCCCGGACGGGTGTGCTCGTCGATCAGCAGGCCGGGGATCCCCGCCTGCGAGAGAACCGCGGCGCAGGCGATGCCGGCCGGGCCGCCGCCGGCGATCACGACCTCGAAGCGCTCAGCGGCCATCGGTTTCGATCTCCATCCCCTCGGCCACGAGCGTCATGCAAGCGCGGCGGTCCGGGGTGCCGTCGATCGTGACGCGGCACTCCTGGCAGACGCCCATGCCGCAGAGGGCCCCGCGCGGCCTTCGTCCCGGCCCGCTGCGGCGCAGGGCGAGGACCCCTTCGTGGCATAGCACGGCGAACACCGTTTCCCCGGCGAAGGCGATGACCGGCTTCCCGTTCAGGCGGATCCGAACCGGTGCCCCGCGTGCGTGATGAGGCAGTCGCTTTCCGCTCATGCGGCCTCCGCCGGGGAAAACCGCTCCAGCCGAAAAGGCTCGAGCGGGAACCGCGGGCGTTCGCCGGCGATGTGCGCGGCCAGAAGCTCGCCGGTGATCGCGGACAAGGCGATGCCGTCACCCTCGTGGCCGGCGGCCATGAGGAATCCCCCCACGGAGGCGACCGGCCCGAGGATGGGAAGCCCGTCGGGGGTGTAGGGGCGCAGGCCGGCGAAGGTCCGGATCACGGGAATCGAGGCGAGCGCCGGGAAGACGGGGAGAATGCGCCGGGCGACGGCGCGGATGCCCTGAAAGGAGGTCCGGCGGTCGTAGCCCGCGAACTCGCGGGTCGAGCCGATGAGGAGGTTTCCGCTTTCGGCCTGCTCGAGCGCAAAGCCCATCTCCCCCGACCGGGCGAGCTCCGGGTTGAACTTGGCGGCGATGTAGCGCGCCGAGATCAGCCCGTGGCGGAGAAGCGGCGGCCGGGCCGCCGTGACGAGGAGCTGGCCGCGTCGCGGGGTGATGGGGACCTCGAGCCCCGCCAGGCGGCCGATCTCCGGGGCGTGGGCGCCGGCGGCGTTGACCACGATCGGGGCGGCGATTCGGCGGCGGGGGGTGCGGACCGCCTGCACGCGACCCGAGGCGATCTGGATCCCGACGACCGGCTCGCCGCCGACGAGGCGTGCGCCTTTCGCGCGGGCCGCGCGGAGCAGGGCGAAGGTCAGGGCGTAGGGGTTCACCTGGGCGTCGCGAGGCGAAAACGCCGCGGCGAGGATCCGCTCCGAGACGAGCGGCTCGCGGCGCCGGACTTCCTCCCCGGCGATCAGCTCCACCGCAAGCCCGCAGGCCCGCTGTTCCGCAACCGAGCGCCTCATGGCCGCGAGCTCGGCCTCGTCTTCGATGAGGCACAGGCCGCCCGTGGTGCGGAACTCGATTTCGGCTCCGAGCTCTGCAGCGAGCTCCTCGAAGCGGCGACGGCTTTCGAGGGCGAGCTCGAGGTGCAGGCCGGGTTTCTTGGATTGGAGAAGGATGAGCCCGTCGCAGGCGCCCGAGCTACCGGCCGCAGGATCCTCTTTTTCGATCAGAAGCGGCCGAACGCCGCGCCGGGTGAGATGAAAGGCGATGGCGGCGCCGATGACGCCCGCCCCGACGATCACCACGTCCGCCGTCGCTTCGCTCATGCCGATTTTTCCGGCAGGGGATCCGCCCCACCGCCACGGACGCCGCGGCGGCGCAGAAACGACCAGCCGAGAACGGCGCCGCCCGCCGCCAGGCCGATCGCCTCGAGCGACTGGGCGGAAAAGACGAGCAGCCCCGCCGCCGCCATGAGCACCGCCCGCAGGAGGGGCGGAATCGGCGTGAAGAAATGGCCTATCACGCCCGCCGCGAGGCAGACCACCCCGAAGACGGTGAGCGCGAGGCTCAAGAGGATCTCCTCCCAGCTTCCCACGAGGAGCAGCCCGGGCTGGAAGACGAAGGCGAAGGGGACGAGAAACCCGGCGAGACCCAGGCGGAAGCCCTCGATGCCGGTCGCCATGGGTTCTGCGCCGGCGATGTTCGCCGCGGCGAAGGAGGTGACCGCATCGGGTGGGGTGAGATCGGCGAGCACGGCGTAGTAGAAGACGAAGAGGTGCGCCGCCAGCGGGCTCACCCCGAACTTGGAGAGGGCATAAGAGCCGACAGTGACGGCGATGATGTAGGCGGGCGTGGTCGGGATGCCGGTGCCGAGGATGCTGATCACGAGAAAGACGAGAAAAAGCATCAAGAGAAGCGAGTCGAAGGAGAGCGACACGAGGATCGAGCCGAAGGCGAGGGCGACCCCCGTCCGGGTCAGCACCCCCACCACCATGCCCGAGCCCGCGAGCACCGCGGCGATCAGGCTGCAGTTCACCAGGGCGCCGAAGAAGGTCTCGAGAAGCTTCGCCGGGGTGAGCCAGGTCTTGCGGTCGAGAAAGCTCAAGAGCACGATCACCCAGATCGTGTGAAAGGCGGCCTTGGCCGGCGAGTAGCCGTGGGCGAGGAGAAGGACGACCAGGACGAAGGGCAGGAAGAAATAGCTGCGCCGCCACAACGATCGGAACGGCGGCCGGGCGCTTTTTTCGATCGGCGGGATGTCGCGCTTGCGCGCGATCAGGTGCACCATCAGGAAGACGCCGAGGTAGTAGAGCAACGCCGGGATGACGGCCGTCTTGATGATCGTGAAATAGGGGATCCCGGTGACCTCGGACATGATGAAGGAGCCCGCGCCCATGATGGGCGGCATGATCTGGCCCCCCACCCCCGCGACCGACTCGATCGCCGCGGCCTGCTTGGGGGTGTAGCCGCTTTTTTTCATCATCGGGATCGTGAAGGAGCCCGTCGCGTAAACGTTGGCGACCGTCGAGCCCGAGACGGTACCGTAGAGGGCGGAGGAGATGACCGCGATTTTGGCCGCCCCGCCTCGCGCCCAGCCCGCGGCCCAGCTGGCGAACTCGATGAGGTAGTCGCCGGCGCCGGTGCGGATGAGCACGGCGGCGAAGAGGATGTAGATGTAGAGGATATCCGCCGAGATCCCCATGAGGAAGCCGAACATGCCCTCGTCGTTCGGCAGGTAGAGGATCTCGACCGCCCGGTCCAGGGTGAAGGCCTTGTAGTGGAAAAGCCACGGCCAGTGCTGGCAGGTCAACAGGTAGAAGAGGACCAGGGCCACGGTCGCGGCGAACCACTTGGAAATCGACCGGCGGCAGGCCTCGATCGAGGCGAGCGCCAGCAGTCCCCCGAGGACGATCTCTTCGGCCCGCACGGGATGGAAGCCCACGAAGCGCTGGTTCAGCCGGTCGGCGTGGAAGACGGTGTAGAGCGAGGCGGCCAGGCTGATCGCCGCGGCGAGAAGATCGGGCAGGCTCGGCCGCGTCGCAGGCGATCCCTTGCGCGCCGGAAAGAGAAGGAAGACGAAGGGCAGCAGCATCGCGAGGTGCAGCCCCCGGAAGGTGCGGGGCTCGGGGGAGCCGAACCCCGCACAGTAATAGTGAAAGAGGCCCGCGACGACGGCGACCGCGAGGATGGGAATCTTCCAGGGGCGGGAGAGCTGCCGCATGGGCTTACTTCAGGAGCCCCTTTTCCTTGTAGTACTTGATCGCGCCGGGGTGCAGCGGAACCCCGCAACCGGTCGGGCCGTCCTTGGGCTCATAGGGCTCCATGCTGGCGTGGACCTTGCGCGCCTTGAGGTAGTTGTCGTTGAAGGCCTTGGTGATGCGGTAGGCGAGATCCTCGCTCATGTCCTTGTGCACGGTGATGACCGAGCCCGCGGTCGCGGTCAGCACGTCTTTCGTGTTGGCCGCTTTTTCATAGGTCCCGACCGGGATCTTGCCCGCGGTGATGCCGAACTGCTCCAGGTGCTTGAGGGCCGTCGGCGAGAAGTCGATCAGCTTCAGGCGCCGCCCGACCGAGGCCTCGATCACGGCTGCCCCGGGGATGGCGAGGAAGGTGAAGACCCCGTCCGCGTTCTTGTCCTTGAACTGGTTCGCCTGGAAGGCGTAGTTGCCGCGCAGGAAGGTGAACCCCGCCTTCTCGAGATCGGGGATGCTCGTCTTGTAGGCCTCGAGCACGCGCTCGAGCACCCAGGTGTCGGAGCTTCCCGCCTGGGAGATGGCCAGGCGCAGTTTTTTCTTCTGCCCGAAGATCTCATCCATCGTGTTGAGCGGGGAATCCGCGTCCACGTAGAAGTGGAAGTAGTTCATGCTCATGCCGCCCGCGAGGGCCCGGAGCTCCTCCAGCGGCTTCTCGAAGGGCGCCATGCCGCGGTAGGCCGCGGCGTTCAGGAACGGAAGCCCCCAGCCGATTTCGGCTCCCTTGCTCGCGACCATGGCCGGGTTCTGCAGGCCGCCCCCCGGCACGACCTTGATCACGATGTTGGGATCGGCCTCGTTGATGATCGTGGCCAGCCCGCCGGCGATGGCATACCAGCCGCCTCCGGCCCCGCCCGCGGTCCAGGTGAGGGTGACCTGCTGGGCGCCGGCCGGGAGCGCGACGGCGAGCACAAGAGAGGCGATCAGGGCGAAAACCTTCGGGCGATGACTCATGCTGCACCTCCGGGATGGGGTTGGAGGGGGAGGCGAACGGCAGCCGCAGGCTCCCCCGATTTCGAGGAAATGCAAACGGATAGCCCATAGCCCCGGACCTCTGGGCTGTCAAGGGTCAGGCCCGGAATCCCCCGCCTCCTCGGCGAATCAGGGCTACGGCCGGCCCGCCGAAACGGCGTGAGCGGAGTTTTCTGGAATTGATCGCTGCGATTTTTTATATTAGCCTTTTAATTAATAAATTCGCTGCCCCGATGTCCTTTTCCACCGCTCTCGCCACGTTGAAAACGATCATCTGACTAAAGCTCCAAGAGGAGCGCGATCAATCATGCGGGATTACAGGAGTTTTTTCCATCAGATGAGCTGTGGGTTGGAACCTCACAGTTGGCAGGAACGGCTTGCTGGGGAAGTCGTATGCATTAACCGCTTGATCCGGATACCCACCGGCTTCGGAAAAACATTAGGGCTTCTCGGTGCCTGGCTCTGGAACCGTGTGGCGAATGCCCGGGAGGACTGGCCGCGGCGGCTGGTTTGGTGCCTGCCCATGCGCGTGCTGGTGGAGCAGACCGAGTTTGCGATTCGCGAGGCTCTCAAGGCGCTTGGGCTTCTTGAAGGGTTGGAGGGCGGCCGGGGCAACATCGGAGTTTACACTCTGATGGGCGGCGTGGACACAGGCGAATGGCACCTTTATCCCGAGCGGTGCGCCGTGCTCATCGGAACCCAGGACATGCTCCTCTCCCGCGCTCTCAACCGCGGCTATGCCTCACCTCGGGCGCGCTGGCCGATGGAGTTCGGCCTGCTCAACCAGGATTGTCTCTGGGTGCTGGACGAGGTGCAGCTCATGGATGCGGGTCTGGCCACCTCGACCCAGCTGCAGGCCTTTCGGGAGGAGGATGAAAGTTCCGGCCGTGGCCTGCGCCCATGCCGCAGCTGGTGGGCGAGCGCGACACTGCAGAGCGATTGGTTCGAGCAAAGCCCCGAGACCTTGAAATGGCTCAAGGATCTCCCCCGGGAGTTGATCGCCGCCAGCGAGCGTCGCGGGCCTCTATGGGACGATGTCAAAAAGACTTGCCGGATTGAAGCACTCCCCAGGATCAAGGATGCCGCCCATATGGTGGCCGAGCGTCATCGTGATGCGGGCGGTCCGACCCTCGTTGTACTGAACACGGTCGATCGCGCGCAAACCCTCTTTAAAGAACTCAGCAAAAACAAACAACTAAAAAGGAGCGGGACCGATTTCAGGCTGGTCCACAGCCGCTTCCGGCCGGCCGAGCGGCGCCGGTGGCGGGAGGAGTTTCTCAACCGCGAGGCTTGCGGCGCGGGGACAAACCGCATCATCGTCGCGACCCAGGTGGTCGAGGCCGGCGTGGATATCTCCGCGCGGCTGCTCGTCACCGAGCTCGCTCCCTGGCCGAGCTTAGTCCAGCGGCTCGGGCGTTGCGCCCGCTGGGGAGGGAAGGCCGAGGTTGTCGTACTCGATATCCTCGGCGGCGTTCCGGAAAAGGATCGGGAAAAGGCCGCCCGGCCTTACCGCCCCGAGGAGCTCGAGGCTTCCCGTGAGGCGATCGGGCGGTTGAATACCGTGGGACTCTCCCCACGCGAGCTCGAAGAATTCGAGGAGGCCGAGGAGAATCGGGATCTCTTGCCTCGCCTCTATCCCTATGAGCCGAGCCACTTGCTCTTGCGCCACGAGCTCGAGGAGATCTTCGACACCACCCCCGACCTCTCCGGCGCCGATATCGACATCAGCCGCTTCATCCGCAGCGGCGAGGAGCGCGACCTTCATATCTTTTGGGAAAATATACCGTCTCAGGACGAGCCCGCACCCGAGGTGCGGCCTTCGCGGGAGGCGCTCTGCGCCGTGCCTTTCCTTGCGGCGCGCGATTGGCTCTGCGGCAAGGAATCCAAGCAGCAAAAAGCGTCCAAACTCAGTAAAGGCATGCGGGCCTGGGTCTGGGATTGGCTCGATGGGCGGTGGCGTAAAGCCGAGCGCCGCGATCTCTACCCCGGCCAGACAGTCCTTGTCGACGCCGCCTGCGGCGGCTACGATCCGACCGTCGGGTGGGATCCAGCCTTCAAGGAAGACGTTTCCCCGGTCGTTTCCACGCAAGCCTCTGCAGGCGAGCTGTCCGACTCCCGCCAGGATGACGAGGCGCTCAGTTTCACCCCATGGCGGACGATCGTCACCCACGGGCGCCACACGGGTGAGCTTGCCGGGGCCATCGCGCGGGAGCTCGTCAAACCGCTCGCCGACCTCTTCGACCTCGCCGGCCGCTGGCACGACGTCGGCAAGGCGCATCCGGCCTTTCAGGATTCGATCGTCGGGGAGACTCGCCCCGATCGCCGCGATCTCGCCAAGGCGCCTAAGGAGGCGTGGCGTCCGCCGAACCAGCTCTATCCGTCCGCTGATGGTCCGCGGCGCGCGGGGTTTCGCCACGAGATCGCAAGCGTGCTCGCTCTTTTAGAGGTCTTGAAGCGCCACCAGCCCGATCACGCAGCGCTCCTTGGGCCATGGCGCGAGCTTCTGGAAAAAGCCGGGATGCCCCCGCAGGCCTCAACTCAGGCCGATTCTCCGCCCAACCCCGTGGAAAAAGAGATTCTCGCGCTCGACGCCGAAAGCTTCAACCTCGCATCCTACCTCGTCTGTGCCCACCACGGAAAGGTTCGGATGGCCTGGCACGCCTGCCCGGCCGATCTGGAAGCGCAGGACCCCAGCCCGCGCATCCGCGGCCTCCGCAACGGGGACCTTCTGCCCGCCCTGAAACTCGCGGCCGCGGACGGCTCGACTCACACCCTGCCGCCGACGGCCATCGACCTCGCCCCGGCAGCCGCCGGACTGAGCCCCCGGACGGGCCCGGGTTGGACGGAAAGGGTCCTCGGGCTGCTCCAGCGCTATGGACCCTTCTCCTTGGCCTGGCTCGAGGCGCTGATGCGGGCCGCCGATCAGCGGGCCTCACGGTTCGATCGGCCGGATGAAGAACTGGAAAGCGAGGCGTGACCATGTTCGTGCATGAGCTCGGCGGTTGCGCGCCCTACCCTCTCGCCCATTACCTCAAGGCGCTTGCGGTTCTGCGTCTCTTGGCGGAAAAGCCTGACCCTAAAGCGCGTTCGTGGTGGCTTGGAGAACGCTACTTCCTCGCGACGCGCCTGACCAAGGAAGAGGTCGAGGCTTTTTTCGAAAAGGAATATGCACCCTCGCCAATCATCGCGCCTTGGAGCAAAGGCTCAGGGTTTTACTATGAGAATGATCCAGGCTTGACCCCGTTCGAGTGTTCGGCAGCGCCGCGTTTCAAGGAGATCAGAGAAGCGATCGCGCAAGCGCGACCGTTGATCCGTAACCTGGCAGAAGCCGATCAAGCCGTGCGAAAGATCAAGGCGGAGACCAAAAAGCCAGGTCTTTCTAGAGCTGAACGCGAGAAGCTGAGAAAGGCTCCCGAATACAAAGCGCGCCTGGCTGAAGCTGAGAGGATTTTCAAGAAATCGAAAGCCGAACTCTTGCCGCGGCTGCGAAACCAGTGGCGAGGCGCGCTCCGGGAATGGCTGGACGCCGCCTTGGTTCTTGACGAGAAAAACGATCCGCTTTACCCCGCTCTTCTTGGAACCGGAGGAAACGACGGACGCCTCGATTTCACCAACAACTTTCTTCAGAGGATCGCGGAAGTTTTCAATGTTGGTTCGAATGAGGGAGAACTCAAACCGAATGCCCGTCCCTGGCTAATCAACGCCCTCTGGGGCCTGCCTTCGGACCGCCTGAAACAAGGGTGGGCCGTGGGTCAGTTTCTGCCGGGAGCAGCCGGGGGCGCCAACAGCGTAGCCGGCCCGACCGGAGATAGCCTCCTCAATCCCTTCGATTTCATCCTCATGATGGAGGGAGCGCTCCTCTTCACCGCGCATCTGACCCGGCGGATCGCTACTCGGGAAGAGGCGCGGGCCGCCGTGCCTTTCGCTGTCGGCAGTCACGCAGCCGGGTACTCAAGTGCCGCCGGTTCGGACGAGGATGCCCGCGGCGAGCAATGGATGCCCCTCTGGTCCCAACCGCTCACTCTTGCAGAGATCCGTCGGCTTCTCTCGGAGGGACGCGCACAGATCGGAACGAGGCCTGCTCGCAGACCGGTGGACTTCGCGCTTGCGGTGGCCGGTTTGGGATGTGCGCGTGGAATCTCTGCGTTCCAACGCTACGGCTACATCGAAAGAAACGGACAGAGCAAACTGGCAGTCCCCCTCGGCCGCTTTAACGTGCCCGAAAAAGCCTCCCTCTATCTGCGCTGCCTCGAGGACCTTGCAGACTGGTTAGAGCGCTTGCACCGTCAGTCCAATTCGGCCGAGGCTCCGGGAAGAATCGTTCAGGTTCAAAAGAGACTCTCGGAGGCGGTCCTTTCCGTTACCCAACGGGCTGATGAAAAAAACCGGTGGAATGACCTGTTGTCGGCGAAGACCGAGGCGGAAGGGATTCTGCGCGAAGGATTTGGTATAAAAGTGGGTCCCGCCCCTCTTCTGCGGCCCGAATGGGTGCGGGCTGCGGACGACGGCTCGCCCGAGTTTCGGCTCGCGCTCTCCTGCGCCCTGCAGTACACCGACCTCCGTAAAGCGAACGGCAAGGGTGTCGACGGGGTTCGGCGTCATTGGCTGCCTTTGGAGGGGAATCGATTCGCCGTTTCGAAAAGCGGCGGCGAGGAGAGGATTAGGCACGGCCCGGAAGTGGTGATCATGGGCAAGCGGGGCCTCGACGATGCGCTCGCCCTGGTAGGCCGTCGCCTGATCGAAGCCGGCCGGCAGGGCGGCTACCGACTGCCGCTCGTCGCCGCCAAGGGCGCTGCAGCCCACCCGGCCGACCTTGCGCGGCTGATAGCTGGGGACGTGGACCTCGACCGCACCATGAAGCTCGCCTGCGCTCTCATGGCGTTAGATCGACATCGATGGTCTGAAAATCCCATGCCTCCCGCACCGCCAGCCGGCGCAGCTGGCGATCTGCCCGAAGAGGCCTGGATGGTCATCCGCCTGGCGACGGCCCCCTGGACCCTTCCCATGAAAAACGAATTGGGCGTCGACCCCGTCATTTTCCGCCGCCTCGAAAGTGGGGATGCGGCGTCCGCCGTCAGGATCGCCCTCCGGCGTCTCAGGCAGGTCGGCATTGCCGCCGCGCCCCGGTTCGCCTTCGTCTCCCCGAAAACCGCGCGGCTCTGGGCCGCCGCACTCGCCTTCCCCATCGACCGACACACCGCGAAGGTCTTCGTTCGCCGCATCGACCCCCAAAGCCTGAAGGAGGAAGCCGCATGAGCCTCGACCTTAAACCCCTCGACGGCGCGCCGCGCGTCCTGTTCGAAGTGCCTCTTGCCCCCCTCCAGGGACACCGGTTCCAGCCCACCGGGTTTCCGAACCTGGGAGCGGCGACCTTTGAGACGTCCAAAGGACTCTGCCTCCTCGTCGAAAGCACCCAGAGCATGGCCAACCGCCTCGAGCTTACCTGCTGGGACGAAGCCAAGCAGGACGTCATCCCTGAACTCGAGGGCATTTCTCATGTGCGCGTCACTCGCAACAACAAATTCCTGACCGACACGATTCTCGAGGCGCACAGGCTGAACAGCCCCTATCTCCTCGAAAACAAAACGGACAAGAGATTTTTCAACGAACTGAAAAACGCTCTGGACGTCATGGCAGATGGTCCAATCGACCGCAGGAAACTCGCCGAGGTGCTGCTCAACTACGACGTCGGCTCGCTGTTGCATGGTGTCTTTCTCGCCAAGACGGATTTGGCCGGCGGACGGCTCCGCGTGGCGCGGGCGCTCTCGGCCTTCATCGAGGCCGAGGGGGTAAAGATTGCCGCTTCGGGCGGGGTGAAGAACGACCACGTGAACCCCTCGGGAGATTCCCGGAAAGGTTTCGGGCACGTTCCCTTCGCGCGGGACGAATACACGGCGGAGCGCATCACGCTCTATGCCAACCTGGACTTGACTCAAATCCGGGGCTACGGGCTGGGCCCAGACGTCGAGCGATTCCTGACGCTGCTTGCGCTGTTCAAGCTGCGCAGGCTCCTCGACGGGAGTCTCAGGCTGCGCACTGCCTGCGACTTGCGGGTCGCCGTCGAGTCGATCCGTGCCGAAGCACCCGAGGGTTTCCTGTTGCCCGGGCAGGCCGAGCTTCTATCCGAACTCAGGCCGTTAATTCAGAAATTAAAAGACCGGATGAAAATCAGAGAAACCGCCTTCGAAGACGATTTGAAAAGCGCAAAGAAAAAACCCGGTTCAGATCAGGAAGAGGAGTCGGACGAAACCGACGAGAACGACCAGGAGTGAAACATGCCCACGCTCCTGTTCCGCTTCCCCGCAGGCAGATACCACGCGACCCCCTGGGGTCACCACGTGAACGAGGGGCTGGTCGAGTGGCCGCCCTCGCCGTGGCGCCTTCTCCGGGCGCTTGTCGCCACCGGCTACACGAGCGGCCTATGGAGCGGCGAAGGCCCCCCCGAAACCGCCCGGTCGCTGATCGGCAAACTCGCCGCCGTCCTGCCGCGCTACCGCTTGCCCCAGGCCGTCGGCGCGCACAGCCGACACTACATGCCGCTCGCACGCTTCAAGGACGGCCGAGAGGAGACCACGCTGGTCTTCGACACCTTCGCCCGTCTGGCAGACGGCATGCTTGCCGTCACATGGGATGCCGCGCTCACCGAGGCGGAGGCCGAGCTCCTGGCAAAGCTGGCCCGCCGGATGGGCTACCTCGGCCGCTCGGAGAGCTGGGTCGAGGCGCGGCTTGCGACCGACGACGAGCCCCTTCCGGATGGACTGGAGTGCTATCCTTCAGCGGATCCGCCTCCGCTCGGCTGGGAGCAGATTCCTTTGTTGGCCCCCCTGGACGAGGCCGCTTATGCCCGGTGGCGCGAAGAGCAGGCTGCCGATGTGCGTGGGCGCGATGTCATTCCAAGGGATTTGATCGATTGCCTTGAGCGGGATACCGTCTGGCTTCACAAACAGGGCTGGAGCCAGCCCCCCGGTAGCCGCCGGGTCTTCTACCATCGCCCGCAAGGCGCCATAGAGCCCGGCGCTTCCAACCCGCAACCGTCCTTGGGGACCGACCGACCGGTCGAGGCGATGCTTCTCTGCCTCTCTCACCCGACCCGAAACGACCATGCGCTGCCCCCGGTCGTCCGCACCCTTCCCCAGGCCGAGAGGCTTCACCGCGCGCTTGTCAAGAGCGCGGAGCGAAAAGGCTTCTCCCATTGCTCAGTACTTACAGGCTGTGACGAACATGGGCGACCTTTGAGAGGCCCCCACGGCCACGCTCATATCCTCCCCCTGGACCTCGACCACGACGGTCACCTCGACCACTTTCTCATCTGGGCGCCGATGGGACTCGACCGCGGCGCGCGCGCCGCCGTGCGAGCCGTTCGTCAGACCTATGCCAAGAAGACCCCCGACCCGCTGCAGCTCACCCTCGCCGGAAGTGGATCGCTCGACGACCTGCGCGGTATCCCCGACTCCTTGGGCAAGGAGCTGCGGCTCGTTCTCGGGCCCCGCGAAGGCGCCCGCCGCTGGCGCAGTTGGAGCCCCTTCGTGCCTCCGCGGCACCTGAAAAAGAGTGGCCGGGATACGCTTGAAGGCCAGGTGAAGGCCGAGCTCGCCTCAAGAGGGTTTCCTCCCGCCCGCGAGATTCACCCCATCGACCCCCGAATCTGCCCGGAGGCCTTGCGGCAGAGGCATTTTGTGCGGCTGCGGCGCAAAGGACCCCCGCCGCCAATCGATTGCGGCTTTGCCCTTGAGCTTGTCTTCGACGAAGCGGTTCGCGGTCCTATCGGCCTTGGGTACGCCAGTCATTTCGGGCTGGGGCTTTTTCGTTCCGTCGAAGACCGTTAGCGGCCGGCGGTCCCCTACCGCCGACCGGACCCTCCATTTCACCATGCCCGCCGCCAGCCGCGGCGGGAGTTGACCCGCCTTGTCGCCTCTCATCGCCTTCACTCTCCACGGACTCAAAAGTGCTCAACTATTGGTCAATAGGGACGATCTCAATATCGGAAGGAAAGGAGCTGCCGTGGGGGATCCGCCAACCGAGAGAGGACGATACGCCATGGAAGAAAAGAGGCCCGCTTCCGATGGGGACAAATCGACCGAGCCTCCGGCGCCGATCCCGGCGCGCATCCTGAACGAGTTCGTCTATTGTCCGCGCCTGGCCTACTTGATGTGGGTTCAAGCCGAATTCGCCCACAACGCCGACACGGTGGAAGGCGCGCTGGCACACCGCCGTGTGGATTCGCCCTCCGGCTCATTGCCCGAGGGGAGTGAAGCCGCCGAGACGATCCACGCCCGCTCGGTGGATCTCTCCTCGGAGCGGCTGGGCGTGACCGCGAAGATCGATCTCATCGAGGGCGCGGCGGGCGAGGTCCATCCGGTCGACTACAAGAAAAGCAAGCGGCCCCACGTCGCCGCCGGGGCCTACGACCCCGAGCGGGTTCAGCTATGCGCCCAGGGGCTCCTGCTGCGCGATAACGGATTTAGATGCGATTTCGGTTTCCTCTATTTCGCGGGGTCCCGCGAGAGGGTCAAGGTGGAGTTCGACGAGGAATTGATCGAGCTCACCCTGAAGTCCATCGCGGGCCTGAAGGCCACGGCCGCGTCGGACGTTCCGCCGCCGCCGCTCGTCGACAGCCCAAAATGCATCCGCTGCTCCCTGGTCGGCATCTGTTTGCCCGACGAGGTCGGCTTCATCAACCGGGTCAGCTGCGAGGTGCGTCCCATATTCGCCCGATGCCATGATGCCCTGCCGCTCTACCTGCAGTCGCCGGGAAGCTATCTCAAGAAAGATGGCGATCGGCTGGTCATCGAGGAAAACCGGGAGGTTATTGCCGAGGCGCGTTTTTTGGACGTTTCACAGGTCGTCCTCTTCGGCCATGCCGGGATCAGCACCCCTGCCCTCCAGGAATGCTTCCGTCGGGAGATTCCGGTCACCTACCTTTCTTATGGCGGCTGGTTCATCGGCCATACGGTGGGTACAGGGCACCGGAACGTCACGACGCGTACTCTTCAATACCAGGCGAGCTTCGACGCGCAGAAATGTTTGAAGCTTTCGCGGAAGCTCGTGGCCGGCAAAATCCACAACTGCCGGACCTTGATCCGTCGCAACTGGAAGGCAGCGAACGACGCCGAAGAGGGGAGGGCGCCGGCGGACCTCCTCCAGGCTCTCCGAGGCGACATCCGCCAGGCTACCCGGGCCGCTTCCATAGAGGCCCTGCTCGGCGTGGAGGGAAACGCTGCGAGACGCTACTTCGGCAGCTTTTTGGGGATGATCGCCCCCGGCTCCCGCCCAGAGGCCGGGGGGTTCGATTTCGAAAGCCGCAACCGGCGGCCGCCAAAGGATCCCCTCAACGCCATGCTTTCCTTCGCCTATGCGATGCTGACCCGCGAATGGACGGTCACGCTCTCAGCGGTTGGGCTTGATCCCTACCGCGGTTTTTTCCATCAACCACGTCACGGACGCCCCGCCCTGTCGCTCGACATGATGGAACCCTTCCGGCCCTTGGTGGCCGATTCGGCGGTGCTCATGGCGATAAACAACGGGGAGGTGAAACGTGACGACTTCGTCTTCAGCGCGGCAGGGTGCAACCTCAAGCCCTCGGGGAGGAAACGCTTCATTGCAGCCTTCGAGCGTCGGCTCGCTCAGGAGGTGACCCACCCAATTTTCAAATACCGCGTCAGCTATCGCCGCCTTTTCGAGATCCAGGCCCGGCTTCTGATACGTTATTTGGCGGGAGAAATCCCGCGCTATCCGATTTTCTTGACCCGGTGAGCGCCATGGAGCATACTTACATCGTTTGTTACGACATCAGTAATCCCAGGCGGTGGCGCAAGGTCTACAAGACCATGAAGGGCTTCGGAGAGTGGCTGCAGCTCTCCGTCTTCCAATGCCGACTGACGCGCGAGAAGGTTCTCCAGATGACCGACAAGTTGAGCCGTCTCGTCAATCATCGGGAAGACAATGTGCTGATAGTCGATCTTGGATCCGCCGAAAACGTGAATTTGAAAGTGGAGGTTATCGGAAAAGCATTCGTCCCCATCGAGAAGAAACCGATTATTGTCTGACGATTCTTTTGCCGAGCGCGTTCGAGAGCTCATGTGGCTGGATCCATGCCGCCAGCGCTCGAAAAAGAATAAGTTCTTTGAAAAATGGGTCTTATGTCTTTGCCGCCCAGGCTGTTGCGCAGAGAACGACCGCAATCGAAATCGATACCAATATCCTTGGCGGAGCGCTCGAAAAAGGCGCTCAATCCTGTTGCTGTTCAAAAGGTTGGAGAGAGGCTCTTTTCCGGAGCCCACGGGCTCCGGCCTCATTGAAGCATGATCCCACCACTTCATCCTCACCCCCGACGGGGTCTTTTCCGGAGCCCAC